>Ga0193728_1000183_pt1 | contig 28609 bp, 27 predicted proteins | sample U1c1metaG_FD_143037 | JGI IMG/M metagenome (GOLD analysis project Ga0193728, IMG submission 143037) | Soil microbial communities from a riparian zone of the East river system, Colorado, United States - U1c1 | ecosystem: Environmental > Terrestrial > Soil > Riparian zone | place: USA: East River... | reverse complement strand
GCTCCGAGGGCACCCTGGGCGTGGTGACCGAGGTGACCCTGCGGCTGCGGCCGGCCCTGGCCGGCACCCCGCGGACGGTGGTGGCCGCCTTCGGCGACCTCGTCTCGGCCGGCCGGGCGGTGGCCCAGATCACCCGGCGCGGGCTGACCCCGGCCGTCCTCGAGCTCCTGGACCGGGCCTGCCTGGAGGCGGTCGAGCAGTGGAAGCACCTGGGCGCCCACGCGGGCGACGGGAACCTGCACCCGCTGATCATCACGCCCGCCGGGGACACCGCCGCCCGGGCCGCGGCCCAGGCCGCGTTCGACGAGCTGCTCGGCGCGGCCATCGCGGCCGGCGGCACCGTCACCGGGGAGCACGGCGTCGGGCTCCTCAAGCGGGACGGCATGCGCCGCGAGCTCGATCCCGGCGCCCTGGCGATGCAGGACGCCGTGCGCCGCGCGCTCGACCCGCGCGGGGTGTTCAACCCCGGGAAGGGCTGAGCCCGGCGGGCCGGAAGAGCTGAGCCCGGGACCTGGCGCAGTCCGGCGAGCGGCCGCCGCCCGCGAGGTCGGGCTCTCGCGGGCGGCCCCGTTACTCCCGGTGGTTGTTACTTCGAGGGGTGGCCGTACCCGTCGTAGGGGACCCCGAGGTAGGGGAAGACGCCGAGGTACGGAATTCCGAGGTCGGCCGGGGTCAGGCCGTCGGTGAGGATGTTCGCGGTGGGGTCGACCTTGTACTTGGGGTCGATCAGCTTGTAGGTGACCCCGGCGATGGCCCGCAGCTCGATCGAGACGATGTCGTCGAACACCCGGCGGCCGTTCGGGAAGCCGGCCGTGTCGCCGCCGAGCAGCCCGAAGATGCTCGGCTTGCCCGTGGGGCGGACCGAGGTATTCAGCCGCAGCAGGTCGGCCTGGACCGACCCGGTGAAGTTGGTGAAACCCTTGATGATCCCGCGCGGGATGCCGGTCAGCAGGATGGCCTCCAGGTCGGCCCGGGCCTTCCCGGACTTGTCCAGCTGGGCCAGGTTCGGGAACACGCCCGGGTACACGACGGGCAGCAGGCGGGCCAGCTCGGGGTGCGCGACGAAGGAGGCGAACTGCTTGTCGTGCACGGGCCGCTGGTGGTTCCAGTAGTCCTTCTTGCTCATCGGGATGATGACCTCGTTGAACAGCGGGTTGCCCAGCCGCGAGACCTGCGCCCACGGGCCGCTGCAGGCCCAGTCGCCGGTGTCCTGGTCGAGGATCCGGACCCGCTGCCGGCTGGCCGTGGTCCACACCCCGATGACCGGGCGGCCCTTGGCGGTGACCTCCGAGATGGGCAGCTGCAGGGCGATCGAGTGCACGTTCAGGAACTTGGTGGCGTTCACCCCCGGCGCCGCCTTCAGCCCGTGGGCCTTGGCGAACACGTTGAAGTTCTGGAACGGCCGCAGGTTGGCGAGATCGAAGATCGAGCCGAGGTCGACGTAGAACCCCTCGGCGCGCTGGCCGGCGAAGACCTTGCCGCCGCCGGCGAGATTGTGCACCGCCGGCCGGGCCAGCTTCGTGGCGTAGTCCGGCGTGGACAGCGGGCCGATGTTGCACGGCGGGCAGCGCAGGGCGCGGGCCAGGTGGTGGGTGCCGCGGTGATCCACGCGGGTCACTGAGTAAAACTGCTTCCGGTTCCAGGCCGGGCTGCTCAGCGAGGTAATCGGCCCGGTGTTGTAGAGGAACGTGTTCCGGTCGTCGAGCCGGGTCGTGAAGCGGAACTGATAGGTAATATCCGCCTCGCCGTGGCCATGGGTGTCGATATGAATCTCGTAGAGCACGTCGTCGCCGAACTCGTAGAAATTCGGGCCGCCCGCCGGGTTCTGCAGCGGGACGTAGGTGGCGATCAGCGTCACCGTGTGGGGCCGGTCCGGGCTGACGAAGGCGTAGACGTCGGTACTGTCGGCCACGGGATCCTTGGAGATCTCCGGCGCCTCGCGATGGGATGACATGAGCTGCCTCTCAGGGTTCCGTGGTCAAGGTCAGGACGTGCTGGCCCGCACTAGCCGGGCGGCCAGGTCCTGGTCCTGCAGGCGGGTGGCGGCGGTGCCGCGGAAGACCTCGAGCTCGCCGCGGGCCGCGTTGCGCACGTGCACGACGACCGGTTCCGCCAGGTCAGCCGCGCTGAGGTCATCAGCCCGCGGGTCATCGGCCGGCCGGTCATTAGCCTGAAGGTCGTTAGCGTGCGGGCCGCGGACAGCCGGGCTGGCGCCGGCCGTCACCGCCGGGCTGGCGCCGGCCGCCAGGGCCGGGAGCACGGCGCCGCCCAGCGTGGCCGCGGCGACCCCCGCCGCGCCGGCGCCGGCCGCGCCCATCAGCATCGACCGCCGCGACAGCCGCGCGGCCTCCGCCGCCTTGTTGCGATCAGGCATGGATAGTCCTTTCCGGATGGGCTGCCGCCCCCGATGGCGCGCCCTCAGCAAAGGGCACTTGGGTGTTCCCGCACAATGGTCTGGATACAGTAGAGAGGACCCGCGCGATCCGCTGTGGATCTCTGCGGTATCGCGGGTAGCTTCTCATGAGGGCGGCTCGCCAGGAAGCCTATTTAACGCGTGCGACCTTCGCGTTATTCAATCGCCCCGGCTTTTCGGACCGCATTATTGGCAAAGCGGTTAATTGTCCGGGCGGGCGCGCTACCGCGGCCGGGCGGGAGGCCGGGTTGTTTGAGGGGCTGCTTGCGGGTATGTCAGGCCGGGCGCGGCAGCCGCGCTCCCCAGCTAGCTCCTAGGAGCCACCCGTGATTGTTCTCGGTCTCATTCTTCTCATCGTCGGCTTCATCGCCCACATCGCCATTGCGTGGACCATCGGGATCGTCGTTCTCCTGATCGGCGTGATCCTGGCCCTGCTCGGCAGCCTCGGGCACGCGGTAGGCGGCCGCCGCCACTACTTCTAGGGTCGCCACTTCTAGGGTCGCCACTTCTAGGGCCGCCACCCCACGTGCACTTCTAGGAACTCCCGCCTCGCGCGCCGGGGTCGTCGGAGCGTCTTCTCCTTGATCGCGACCGTTTGCCCCCGGCTCTTGCCAGGCAAGCGGTCGCGATCATGATTTTGCCCGGCAAGTGGTCGACGATCATGAAGAGCCGGCGGGGCGGCGCTGGCGTTACGGGCCGCTGAGCAGGTTCGCCTCGAGGGTGTCGAACTCGGCGCGGGTGAGGAGGCCGGACCCCAGCATGGCGGCCAGCCGGGCCAGGTTCTCGACCTGGGCGGCGGCGCTGGCGCGCTCGTCCTGCCCTCGCTGGGCTGGTCGCGATCAAGGTCCTGGCCCAGCGCCCGCTGGGAAACGGCGCGCCGGCCCTGCCCGCCCAGCCGGCCTCGCCGCCCGCCCCGCCGCGGGTTCACCGGGGCGCCGCCGCCGCGGGGCTAGGACGGGAAGCTGCCGGCGAACGTGCAGTGCGCCGTGTGGCGCGGCGCCGGCCCGGCCGCCAGGATGGTGTCGTGGCTAGGCTGGGAAGCCGGCCGGGGCCTCGCGGGAACCGGGCATGCTGACGCCCGGCGACAGCGCCAGCGCCGCGTCGGCCCAGTGCTGCCGAGCCTAGGCCTCGGCCGTGACCAGCCGCGGGGAGTCAGCCCCTTGCCCGGTGCGGCCGAGGAGCAGGAGCTGCCTGGTCTCCTCATCCGTCATGGTGAGGCCCAGGGCCAGCTGGCGCAGCGTCGTCGCCCGCGGGCGCACCACGTGCCCGCGCTCGATGTCGCTGATGGTGCGGACGCTGACCCCGCACCGGGCGGCCAGCTCCTCCTGGGTCAGCCCGGTGCTCCACCGTGCCTGCCGTAGGACACCCTGGATACTCCGCTGACGATCGATCATCGGCTGCCTTCTCCTTCGAGCGCGCTGCCCACGGCGCCCTCCCGTGCGCAGACTCGTGCGGTATTTTGCTCGATCAGCCTGGCGTGCCGCCCTAGCACGGCAGTAGCACGGCGTTAGCACGCCTGGTCAAAGGCCCTTTTTTCCGGCACGCCGGACAGGCTGAGGGACCTTCGGCCCTAGGCCACCCGGGCGTCCCCGGGTAACTTGTGTGTCATGTGCGCCGGGTCTCGCGCACGCCGCTACGGGGGAGGCAGCATCGAGACACCAGAATTCACCCAGTCACGTCCGCACGATCATGAGTTCCAGGTCCTGTTCGCCGCGCCCGAGCCCGGCGCGGGGCCGGCCGCCCGCACGATGCTGGACCGCCTCGCCGGCCGGGGCCTGCGCGTCACCACCGCCCGGACCCGGGAGGGGCTGCGCTCCACGATCGCCGTGCACGGCCGGGTCGCCGCCGCGACCGAGCCCGCCCCGGCCAGCCTGATCCCGATCGGCGCGGCCCTGCTCAGCTGGGAGCTGTTCGACTCGCCCCGCGAGCTGGCGGCGGTGATCGATGAGCTGCAGGAGCTGAGCGCCCCGCCGCCGGTCGTGGTGGTGTCCGAGCAGGCCCGGGAGCAGGACCTGCCGCCGGGGCTGGCGGACCGCACGGCGGGCACGTTCTGGCTCCGTGCCGATTCTCCGCATTTCGTCGCCGACCAGGTCGAATGGCTCGTCCGGACGTACGCGCTGCGATCTCAGGTCCTCGGGGCGCTGGCCGCCGGGCAGAGCGCCGCGGCCAGCCCGGCGGCCGAGCTGCGGACCGGCCACTAGGGTGCCGCCGACACCGGCTGCCGCCCCGGCCGCTGCGGCCCGGGGCGCGAAGGTGGGCGTCTTCTTGCTGGACGACCACGAGGTCGTCCGCCGCGGCGTCCGGGAGCTGCTGGAGGCGGAGCCGGACATCGAGGTGGTGGGCGAGGCCAGCACGGCGCAGGCGGCGCTGGCCCGGGTGCCGGCCCTCCGGCCTGACGTGGCCGTCCTGGACGTCCGGCTGCCCGACGGCGACGGCGTGAGCGTCTGCCGCGCCATCCGCTCGCGCACGCCCGAAACGGCGTGCCTGATGCTGACGTCCTTCGGCGACGACGAGGCCCTGCTCGACGCGGTCATGGCCGGCGCCGCCGGCTACGTGCTCAAGCAGATCCGCGGCACGGACCTGGTCGGCGCCGTGCGGGCGGTCGCGGCCGGCCAGTCGCTGATCCCGCGGGAGACGGCGGGGCGGCTGCTGGCCCGGGCCGGGGAGCAGGGCCGGGCCGCGGATCCGCTGGCCGGGCTGACCGGGCAGGAGCGCCGGATCCTCGAGCTCATCGGGGGCGGGCTCACCAACCGCCAGATCGGCGAGGAGCTGAGCCTGGCCGAGAAGACGGTCAAGAACTACGTCTCGGCGCTGTTCGCCAAGCTGGGCATGGAGCGCCGGACCCAGGCGGCCGCCTACGCGGCCCGGGTCCTGCCCTGAGCAGCGGCGCCCCGGCCAGCGGAACGACCCCGGCCCGCGCAACGACCCCGGCCAGCGCAACGACCCCGGCCAGCGCAACGACCCCGGCCAGCGCAGCCACCACAGCCAGCGCAACGACCCCGGTCAGGGCAACGGCCCGGGCGGCTGTGCCCCGGCCAGCGGCACGCGCCACTCCAGCCGGGTGCCGCCGTCCTCGGCGGCCTCGACCAGCAGGCCGCCGCCCAGCTCCGCGGCGCGCTCGGTCAGGTTAGCCAGGCCGCTCCAGGCCCGGTCGGACGCGATTCCGGTCCCGTCGTCCGAGATCACGACGACGAGGTCCTGGTCGGCCGTGACGACCAGGTCGGCCTGGCTCGCCCGGGCGTGCCGCGCGACGTTGGACAGGCCCTCCCGGACCACGGCCAGGACGTCCTCGGTCATCTGGGCCGGCGCCCGCGCGTCGAGCTGGCCGTCGATGCGCAGCCAGGGCGCGAACCCGAGGGCGTCGGTCATCTCCTGCGCCACGGCCAGGATCCGCGCGTGCATCTCGGGCTGGCCCGGCTCGTCCCGCGCCTGCAGCGTGTAGATCGTGGACCGGATGTCGCGGATCGTCCCGTCCAGCTCGTCGACCGCGCGCCGGACCCGGTCGGCCGCCTCGCCGTCGGGCAGCAGCGGCATGCCGCCCTCCAGCGACATCCCGGTCGCGAACAGCCGCTGGATGACCAGGTCGTGCAGGTCCCGGGCGATCCGGTCGCGGTCGGCCAGCAGCGCGATGCGCTGGGCGTCGCGGCGGTGCTCGGCCAGCTTGAGCCCGATGCCGGCCTGGACCGCGAACGTCGTGACCATGTCGACCGCCGCCGGCGGCAGCGGCTGCGAGCCCGCCTGGCGGGCCGCGATCATCACGCCGTGCACGGCGCCGGGCACGCCCAGCGGCACGACGACCCCCGGGCCCAGCACGTGGAGCCGCCGGACTGACGAGGGAATCCGCTTGTCCGTCTCGAAGTCGGCCACCGACAGCCGCCGGCCGCTGGCCATGACGAGCCCGGACAGCGAGGGCCAGAGCGGGGCAGTGAGGCCGATCAGCCGCGGCGCGCTGAAGCCGCTCGCATTGGTGATCGTGATGTGGTCGCCCGCGGCGTTGGGCAGTCCCAGGGTCACGACGTCGGCCCCGGAGATCTCCAGCGCGTGCTGGGTGACCAGGGCCAGGACATCGCGGGGCTCGTCCGCGGCCAGCAGCTGCTGGGTGACCTCGGCCGTGGCCTGCTGCCACTGCCCGTGCCGGCGGGCCTCGGCCCTGAGCCGGGCGTTCTCGACGGCCAGCCCGGCCGCCCCGGCCACCGCCGCCAGCAGCTCCTCGTCCTGGGCGTCGAAGTCGGCGCCGCCCCGCTTGTCGGTCAGGTAGAGGTTCCCGAAGAGCTCGTCCCGGATGAGCACCGGCGCCCCCAGGAACGACCGCATCGGCGGGTGCCCCGGCGGGAAGCCGGCGAAGCTGGGGTGGTCGGCCAGGTCGTGCAGCCGCAGCGGGCGCGGGTGGCCGATCAGCTCGCCCAGCAGGCCCCGGCCCTGCGGCCACTGCCCGATCCCGGCGATCACCTCGGGGTTCATCCCGACCGGGATGAATCCCGACAGCGTCCCGCCGTCGCCGATGAGCCCGAGCGCGCCGTAGCGGGCGCCGGTCAGGTCCATGGCCGCCGCCACGATGGCCCGCAGCGCGGCCGAGGGCTCGAGCTGGCTGCCGATCCCCGCTATGGCCTCCAGCACCCTGGCCTGGACAGATTCCCGGCCTTCCACCCTCAGCACCGCCCCCAGCCTCGCCCCCGCGAGTCAGCCCGGTCGCCAGGGCCAGCATACGACGGGCCATTGAGCTGCCCTTTCCCAGGCGGCCCGGGGATTTGCCTAGCGGAATAGTAGCTAAACCGGCCCCGTTGGAAGAATATGGCCATGCCCGGCTACCGCGAGGAGACGCCGTGACCGACCGCCCGCCGCTGCACCTGGCCGTCGCCCTGGACGGGGCCGGCTGGCACCCGGCCGCCTGGCGCGAGCCGCTGGCCCGCCCCGGCGACCTGCTGACCGCCGGGTACTGGGCCGGCCTGGTGACCGAGGCGGAGGCGGGCCTGCTCGACTTCGTTACCTTCGAGGACTCGCTCAGCCTCCAGCCGATGCGCCGGCTGGAGCCCGACGGGGCGACCGACCAGGTGCGCGGCCGGCTGGACGCGGTGCTCATCGCCGCCCGGGTCGCGCCGCTGACCCGCCACATCGGGCTGGTCCCGACCGTGGTCGTGACGCACACCGAGCCGTTCCACATCTCTAAGGCCATCGCCACCCTGGACTTCGTCAGCGGCGGCCGGGCCGGGGTCCGGGTCAGGGTGTCGTCGCGCCCGGACGAGGCCGCGCACTTCGGCCGCCGCGCGGTCGCGGTCGCCGAGCCCCGCGACGCGGCGTCCCTGGATACGGTGACCGGGCTGTTCGGCGAGGCCGCCGACTACGTCGAGGTGATCCGGCGGCTGTGGGACAGCTGGGAGGACGACGCCGAGATCCGCGACGTCGCCACCGGGCGGTTCGTGGACCGCGGCAAGCTGCACTACATCGACTTCGAGGGCCGCTGGTTCTCGGTCCGGGGCCCCTCGATCACGCCGCGGCCGCCCCAGGGCCAGCCGCCGGTCGCCGCGCTCGCCCACTCCGCCGTGCCCTACCAGCTGGTGGCCCGCAGCGCCGACCTCGGGTTCGTGACCCCCCACGACGCCGGGCACGCCGCGCAGATCGTCGCGGAGATCCGCGCCCTGGAGGCGGATGCCGGGCGGGCCGGCGCCGGCGGCACCGGCTGGCCGGGCGGGCCGCTGGAGCCCCGGCCGGGCGCGGCGGTGCTGGCCGACCTGGTGGTCTTCCTCGACGAGGGCGCCGGCGTGGCGGCCGCGCGCCGGGACCGCCTGGACGAGCGGTGGGGCCGGGCCTACCGCAGCGACGCCGAGATCTTCGCCGGCACCCCCGGCCAGCTGGCGGACCTGCTGCTGGACTGGCAGGCGGCCGGGCTGGGCGGATACCGGCTGCGGCCCGCCGCCCTGCCGCACGACCTGACCCAGATCACCCGCGGCCTGGTGCCCGAACTGCAGCGCCGGGACGCATTCCGCCGCGGCTACGAGGGGAGCACCCTCCGGCAGCTGCTGCGCCTGGGCCGCCCCGCCAGCCGCTACGCCGCCTGAGGAAGCCCGAGGAACAGGAGCCGTGACCATGACCAAGCCGCTCAAGCAGGTGCACCTGGCCGCGCACTTCCCCGGCGTGAACAACACCACCGTGTGGAGCGATCCGCGGTCGGGCAGCCACATCGACTTCAGCTCCTTCGCGCACCTGGCCCAGACCGCGGAGCGGGCCAAGATGGACTTCCTGTTCCTGGCCGAGGGGCTGCGGCTGCGCGAGCAGAACGGCCTGATATACGACCTGGACGTGGTCGGCCGGCCGGACACCTTCACGGTCCTGGCCGCGCTGGCCGCGGTGACCAGCCACCTGGGCCTGGCCGGCACCATCAACTCGACGTTCAACGAGCCGTACGAGGTGGCCCGCCAGTTCGCCAGCCTCGATCACCTGTCCGGCGGCCGGGCGGCGTGGAACGTGGTCACCTCCTGGGACGCGTTCACCGGCGAGAACTTCCGCCGCGGCGGCTTCCTGGCCCAGGATCAGCGCTACGAGCGGGCCCGGACGTTCCTGGCCACGGCGAGCGAGCTGTTCGACTCCTGGCGCGGCGACGAGATCGTGGCCGACAGCGACAGTGGCGTCTTTTTGGCCGACCCGCTGGCGGGCAGCTTCGCCCACCACGACGCGCACTTCGACATCAGCGGCCAGTTCAACGTGCCGCGCAGCCCGCAGGGCCGGCCGGTGATCTTCCAGGCCGGGGACTCCGGCGACGGCCGCGAGTTCGCGGCGGAGTGCGCCGACGCGATCTGCAGCCGGCACGGCACCCTCGGCGAGGGCCAGGCGTTCTACGCGGACGTGAAGGGCCGGCTGGCCCGGCACGGCCGCACCCCCGACCAGCTGCTGATCCTGCCCGCGGCCACGTTCATCCTGGGCGACACCGACTCCGACGCCGCGCAGGAGGCCCGCGCCGTCCGGCGCCAGCAGGTCAGCGGCCAGACCGCGATCAAGCTGGCCGAGCAGCTGTGGAACCGGGACCTGTCCGGCTATGACCCCGACGGGCCGCTGCCTGAGATCGACCCCGACCCCGGCGAGAACACCATCGCCCGCGGCCGGGCCAGCGTGCGCATGCACCGCGACCCGGTGGCCGTCGCGCGCCAGTGGCGCGAGCGGGCCGCGGCCGGGAACCTGTCCATGCGGGAGGTGATCATCGAGGTGACGGGGCGGCAGTCGTTCATCGGGTCGGCCGCGACCATCGCCGAGTCGATCAATGCCCTGGTGCAGGCCGACGCCAGCGACGGCTTCATCCTGGTCCCGCACATCACGCCGGGCGGCCTGGACGACTTCGCCGGCCAGGTCGTGCCGCTGCTCCAGGAGCGCGGCGTCTACCGCACCGAGTACACCGGCCGCACGCTGCGCGACCACCTCGGCCTCGCGCCGCACCCCGCCGCCCAGCGCGCGGGCGAGGCGTCGTGAAGGTCGCCGCCGGCGCCGGCGCGGTGACGCCGGCCGCCGGCGACGTCACCCATCCGATGGGGCCGCACGCGGAGCTCATGCGTTACGACAGGGAACGCTGGTCGCACCACGGGCACGATCCCGCGAAGGCCGCGGCCGGGGCGGGCAGCGCCGGATACCGCGCCCCGGCTGATCCCGCGCCCGCTGCCCGCTGAGGAGGACTCCCGCCATGACGAACACGCCGCTCGCCGTTCTCGACCTCGTCCCGATCTCGTCCGGCTCGAGCGCGCCGGAGGCGCTGCGCAACAGCATCGACCTGGCCCGCCAGGCCGAGCGGCTGGGCTACGCCCGGTACTGGTTCGCCGAGCATCACCTGAACCCGGGGGTCGCGGGGACCTCGCCCGCGGTCGTGCTCGCGCTGACCGCCGCGGCCACCACCTCGATCCGGGTCGGGTCCGGCGCGGTCCAGATGGGCCACCGCACGGCGCTGGCCACGGTCGAGGAGTTCGGCCTGATCGACGCGCTGTACCCCGGCCGGCTTGACCTCGGCCTGGGCCGGTCGGCCGGGCGGGGCCGGCGCCCGCGCCGGGAGCCGGCGCTGGCCGCCGCGGCGCCGGGTGCCGCGAGCCAGGGTGCCGCGAGCCAGGGTGCCGCGGGTCCGGCCGCCAGCGCCGGGCAGCCCGCCGGGCCGGCGCAGGCCCCGGACGCGGGCGGCCGGCGGACGGAGAACGGGCTGCTCATCCCGCCGCGGTTCCCGATCGAGCGGGTCCTGCGGTCGCCGCGGGCCGGGCTGCAGCGCAAGCTGCTGACGCTGCCGAACGCCGAGCCGCAGGACTACACCGAGCAGGTCGGCGACGTGCTGGCCCTGCTGCGCGGCACGTACGTGACGCAGGACGGCGCCGAGGCTCACGTCGTGCCCGGCGAGGGCGCGGACATCCAGGTGTGGATCCTCGGCAGCAGCGGCGGCGAGAGCGCCCGGGTGGCCGGCGCGAACGGCCTCCGGTTCGCGGCGAACTACCACGTCAGCCCGGCCACCGTGCTGGAGGCGGCGGACGGCTACCGGGCCGGGTTCCGGCCCTCCGCCGAGCTGGACCGGCCCTACGTCAGCGTCTCGGCCGACGTGGTGGTCGCCGCGGACGAGGCGACCGCGCGGGAGCTGGCCGAGGGCTACGGCCTGTGGGTGCACAGCATCCGCAGCGGCGCGGGCGCGATCCAGTTCCCGACCCCGGAGCAGGCCAGGGCGCACGCCTGGACCGAGGACGAGCGGGCGCTGGTCGCCGACCGGGTCGCGACCCAGTTCGCCGGGTCCCCGGCCCGGGTCGCCGACCAGCTCGAGATCCTGCGCGACGCCACGGGCGCCGACGAGCTGATCATCACCACGATCACCCACGACCACGCCGACCGGGTGCAGTCCTACGAGCTGCTGGCCCAGGAATGGAGCCGCCGCTAGTCCGGGTTATCCGGCCGTCCGTCTTCTGGCGGGTTTTGACCCAGAATGTCCTCCGGCCGCTCCGGCGTGCCGGCGCCCGCCGGGGTGCCGGGCGGGCGGTCGCTGAACGTCACCTTGACCATCTGCTCCGCGCGCCGCTGGTTCTGCAGGGCCTGCAGCGCCATGCTGACGCGGTCGGCCTCGGTGAGCGGCGGCTGCACCACCGACCGCGGCCACAGGTGCCGGTCCAGCACCACGTTGATCTCGGCCGCGTACACGGTGACCTCGACCGCGAGGTAGACCCAGGCCAGCAGCCCGAGGACGGTGGCGAACACGCCGTAGACGGCGGCCGTGTGCAGGGCGTGCTGGACCAGGTAGGTCCCGGCGACCTGCAGCAGGGTCCACGCCACGCCGCCCGCGACGGCACCGGGGACGAGCTGGCGCCACGAGATCCCGGCGGGCGTCAGGACGCGGAAGGCGATCAGGTACATGCCGGCGTTCACTATCATGGCCAGCGCCTCGGACACCAGGATGAACGGCAGGGAGTGCTGCCCGAACGCGGCCAGCGCGGCCAGCGCGGTGGTGGCGATGACGCCGAGCCCGAGCACGGCCAGGAACGTGGCCGACCGGCCCAGCCGCGGCACGTAGCCCGGCCGCGCCGGGCCGGGCAGGTTCCAGACCTGCTCCATGGTGAAGATGCCCGCCTGGGCCAGCCGGGAGGCGCCCCAGATCAGCACGGCCAGGCCCACGATCAGGCCGGTGATGCTGGACTGGCGCAGCTCGTGCACGTTCCCGGTGAGCTGCTGGCCGATCAGCGGGATCTGCGTGTGCACCGCGTTCAGGACGTCCTGCCGCAGGCCGGGATCGACCGAGGCGATCAGGCCGAGGATCGTCACCAGGATGAGCAGCAGCGGGAACAGCGACACGAAGCCGCAGTAGGCCAGGTTGCTGACCAGGACCCCGCCGTTGTCGTCGCCGAACTTCTTGATCACGCCGAAGGCGAACCCCGCCGCGGCGTGCCGCTGCTGAGCCTGATCGGCCCGGCGGATCACCGCCTCGATCGGGTTCATGGTGCCCCCCAGTACTGTGTCCCCGCGTGCCCGGCCCGGCACGCCTCAAACCGCGCCGCCGTTTCGGGCCCGCCCTGAAACGGCGTCGTAACACGGCCCCTGAAGTGCTGTGACAGGCTCGGGATACAGTCGAGTAGTGGCAACCAGCAGGAAGGCCCGCTTTCCGGGAGAGGACGAAGACGACCGGGTGGCTCCGGGCGACTACAGCTTCGTGGTCGTCGCCAACCGGCTGCCGGTGGACCGGGGCCGGGGTCCCGACGGCGAGACGGAGTGGCTGGCCAGCCCCGGAGGCCTGGTAGCGGCCCTGGAGCCGGTGGTCCGCGACGCCAAGGGCGCCTGGGTGGGCTGGCCCGGGGACGCGGGGCCGGCGCCGGAGGAGTTCGACTCCGGGGGCATGCACCTGGCCGGCGTCGGCCTGTCCGCGGCCGAGATGCGGCACTTCTACGAGGGCTTCTGCAACGCCACGCTCTGGCCGCTCTACCACGATGTCATCGCGCCGCCGGAGTTCCACCGCACCTGGTGGGAGGCCTACGTGACGGTCAACCGGCGGTTCGCCCGGGCCGCCGCCCGGCAGGCCGCGCCGGGCGCGACGATCTGGGTCCACGACTACCAGCTGCAGCTGGTGCCGGGAATGCTCCGCGAGCTGCGCCACGACGTCCGGATCGGGTTCTTCAACCACATCCCCTTTCCCGGCTACGAGATCTTCGCCCAGCTGCCCTGGCGGCGGCAGATCATCGACGGCCTGGTCGGCGCCGACCTGCTCGGCTTCCAGCGGCAGCAGGACGCGACCAACTTCATGCGGGCCTGCCGGCGGGCCGCCGGGCTGAGCACCCGCGGCGCGCTGATCCGCGTGCCCGACCCCCGGCCGGCCCCCGGCGAGCCCGGGCACGAGAGCTCCGGGCCGCCCGTCCAGGGGGCCGGCGGCCCGCCGCGGTCGGACACCGACGAGTACCGGCAGCGGCGCTGGGAGGCGGCCGGCACGGGCAGCCGGGAGGTCCGGGCGGCCACCTTCCCGATCTCGATCGACACCGCGGCCTACGAGGAGCTGGCCGGGCGCGCGGACGTCCGGGCCCGGGCGCAGGAGATCCGCGCGACGCTCGGCGAGCCCAGCATCGTGCTGCTCGGCGTCGACCGCCTCGACTACACCAAGGGCATCCTGCACCGGCTGAGCGCCTACAGCGAGATCCTGGACGAGGGCTCGCTGACCGTGCCCGAGGCGGTGCTGGTGCTGGTGGCCAGCCCCAGCCGGGAGCGCGTCGAGCATTACCGGCTGCTGCGCGACGAGGTCGAGGTCACCGTCGGCCGGATGAACGGCAAGCACGGCGAGCTGGGCCACCCGCCGGTGCAGTACCTGCACCAGTCCTACCCCCGCGAGGAGATGGTCGCGCTCTACCTGGCCGCCGACGTCATGCTCGTCACGTCGCTGCGGGACGGCATGAACCTGGTGGCCAAGGAGTACGTGGCCTGCCGCCTCGACGACACCGGCGCGCTGGTCCTGAGCGAGTTCACCGGCGCGGCCGACGAGCTGAACGGCGCCTTCCTGGTCAACCCGCACGACATCCGGGGGATGAAGGACACCATCGTGCGGGCGGCGCGGGTATCCCCGGCCGAGGCCCGGCGCCGGATGCGCTCGATGCGCCGCCGGGTCCGCGAGCACGACGTGGCGTTCTGGGCGGCCAGCTTCCTCAGCGCCCTGGAGAAGCCGCCTGCTGGCGCCGGGTTCCCCGAGGCCGCACCCGAGCCGGCGTCCGGGCCGGGGCCGGCCGGGTCCTAGCCGGCCGCGGCCGGGCTGATCCAGTAGCGGCGCTTGGGCGGCCGCTCCGCCCCGGTGCTCACGACGTTCTCCAGCCGGGCCCTACCGCGGCGGGCCCGCCCGGAGGCTGAACGCGGCCGCCGCGAAGTCAGCCGCCAGCCGGTGCCAGCCCCGCGCATGCCGGAGCAAGGCGTGCTCGCCGCCCGCCACGCTGACCGTCGTCACCTCGGTGACGCCCCGGGCCAGGTCCGCGAACGCCCACGTCTGCGCGGGACTGGTGACGGTGTCCCGGTCGCCGTGGGCCAGCAGCACCGCCCGCCCGGCCAGCTGGCCCACGGGCTCGCCGGGCGGCAGCCAGGGCGCCAGGCCCGCCACGGCCACCACCCGCGGGTGGCCCGCCGCCCGCAGCGCGGCCCGCGCGCCCATGGAGTGGCCGATCAGCACGACCGGCCCGGTGATCGCGTCCAGCCAGTTGTTCACGTCGCCGACGGCGGAGGCGTAGGGGCCGTTCCAGCCGCGCACCCCGAACCGGGGGCGCCGGACCCCGATCCCGCCCGGGCCCACGGCCCGGCGGACCGCCCGCGCGAGCGGGACCATCCGCAGGACGCTGAGCTGCGCCGGCGAGGTCGGCGTGGTGCTGACCGACTGGCCGCCGTGCAGGACCAGGACGGTTCCGGCGGGCGGGCGGGCGGCGGTGCTCGTGCGGCTCACCGGTTCCCTCCTGGTCGCGGCGGCCGGGCTCCGGGCCGCAATGCGAGAATGATAAGTCGGCGGGAAGCGAGAGTGACGTGACGGATCAGGTCAGGGACAAGCCGGGGGAGTTCACCCGCGATCAGCGCTACATCGGGACCCGGATCACGCTCGACGGGCGGGACGGCTACACCCCCGAGCCGGGCCGGTACCGGCTGATCGTGGCCCGGGCCTGCCCGTGGGCCAACCGGGCCGTCATCGTCCGGCGCCTGCTCGGCCTGGAGGACGCGCTGTCCATGGGCATCTGCGGGCCGGTGCACGACGAGCGGAGCTGGACCTTCGACCTCGACCCCGGCGGCCGGGACCCGGTCCTGCACATCGAGCGGCTGCAGGAGGCCTACTTCGCCCGCTTCCCCGGCTACGACCGCGGCATCACCGTCCCGGCCATCGTGGACATCCCGGCCGGCCAGGTCGTCACCAACGACTTCGCGTCGATGACCCTGGACTTCTCCACCCAGTGGCGGGCGTTCCAGCGCGCCGGCGCGCCGGACCTGTACCCGGCCGACCGCCGCGAGGAGATCGACCACGTCGCCCTGAAAATCTTCCAGGACGTGAACAACGGCGTCTACCAGTGCGGGTTCGCGACCAGCCAGCGAGCCTACGACGCGGCCTACCGGCGGCTGTGGGCGCGGCTGGACTGGCTCACCGAGCGGCTGGCCGGCCAGCGCTACCTGGTCGGCGACACGATCACCGAGGCCGACGTCCGGCTGTTCACCACCCTGGCCCGCTTCGACGCCGTCTACCACGGGCACTTCAAGTGCAACCGGCAGAAGCTGTCCGAGCTGCCGGTCCTGTGGGCCTACGCCCGGGACCTGTTCCAGACGCCCGGCCTCGGCGACACCATCGACTTCGACCACATCAAGCGGCACTACTACCAGGTGCACCGCAACCTCAACCCGTCGGGCATCGTGCCGCTCGGCCCGGACGAATCCGGCTGGCTGGCCCCCCACGACCGGGCCGCCCTCGGCGGCCGCCCCTTCGGCGACGGCACGCCGCCCGGCCCGCCCTCGCCCGCCGAGACCATCCCGCCCGGCCACAACCCGCTGGCGGCGCTGGCCGCCTAGCTGGACGGCCCGGCGCTAGCCGGGGGCGATGCGCTCGCCGAAGGCGAGCCGGTGCCCGCCGGGCACCTCGACCACGAAGTCCCGCAGGCCCCACGGATGGTCGGTCAGCCCCATGACCACCGCGGCCCCGTGCGCCACGCACTGCGCGTGCAGCTCATCCACCTTGGTGACCCCGACGTACGCGGCCGTCGTCTCGTTCACCGCCGGGTCCGGCGTGCGCACCACCGCCAGCCCCACGCTGTCGCGGTGCAGCAGGACCAGGCCAAAGTCCGGCTCGTCGGTATCGACCACGAACCCCAGGACTTCCTGCAGGAACTGGGCCGTCGGGGCCAGGTCCCGCACCTCGAGGTTGGGCCGGCAGCTGAGAAATTCCGTCATGGCCGGCCACGCTACTGCAGCGCGGCGGCGTCGGCGGCCGACCCGGAGCCGCCGGCCGACCCGGAGCCGCCGGCCGACCCGGCCCGGCCTGGGCCGACACGTAGTCCGCGGGCCGCCGGCCGGCCGGGCGCCCGGCCCGAAGGCGCTGCGGGCGCCCGGCCCGAAAGCCCGCCGCGCCCCAGGACAGCCACAGCGAGCCCACCCGCCCCGCTCGCCACGCCAACCTCAGGCGCCCCGGCCCCGCCCGCCTGCGAACATGATCGTGGGAAGATTGCCCACATCGGAGGGTGAGTGATCTTCCCATGATCTTGAGGGGCAGGGCTCACTGGCCGGCCGCGGCGCACCATCCGCCCCGCCCTCCCCTCGCGTCCGCGGTGTCCCTCGCGTCCGCCCTCCCCTCGCGTCCGCGGTGTCCCTCGCGTCCGCGGCGCCTCCCGCGTCCCGCGCAGCCGCGTCCGTGGCGACCTGCGCCCCCGCCCCAGCCGTCACGGCCGCCGCGGCGGCCTGGCGGGCGCGGGCGGGCAGGAACAGGAGCGCGGCCAGGGCGGCGGCCGCGGTGGCGCCGGCGGCGACGAAGGAGCCGGCGTGCAGGCCGTCCATGAACGCCAGCCGGGTGGCGGCCGCCGCGGCCGGCCGCAGGTCGGGCGGGAGCTGGGCGGCGGCCCCGAGGCCCGCGACGACCGACTGCCTGGCGGCCGCGGTCGCGGCCGCCGGGGCGCCGAGCCGGGCCAGCGCGGACCCGATGTGGCTCGCGTAGACCGAGCTCATGGCCGAGCCGACGATGGCCACGCCCAGCGTGCCGCCGAGCTCGCGGGTGGTGTCGTTCACGGCCGAGCCCGCGCCCGCCTTGTCCCGCGGCAGCGCGCCCATGATCGCCTCGGTGGCGGGGCTGGAGGTCAGCGCCAGGCCTGCCGCCATCAGCACCATCGCGATGATGATCTTGCCCCAGTAGTCGGCCGGCACGGCCGTCGTGGCGGCGACCACGAAGCCCGAGCTCATCAGCAGCAGGCCCGCCGTCACGATGATCTTGGTGCCGATCCGCTTCATCAGCGCGATGGCGACCGGCGACATGGCCCCGGTGACGATCGCGAACGGCAGGGTGGCCAGGCCCGCCCCGAGCGGGTCGTAACCCCGCACGACCTGGAAGTACTGGGTGATCAGGAAGATGAACCCGAAGAGCCCGAAGAAGGCCAGCGCGATGGCGCCGCTCGCCGCGGAGAACCGCGGGTTGCGAGACCCCCGCGAGGCGGCCCAGCAGATCTGGAGCACCGTGCACGGCGCGGTGGCCCTGGAGATGAAGGACCTGATCCAGACCCCCGACCCGGAGGCCACCTACCGGGCCACCCTGCGGATGGTCCTGCGCGGGCTGGCCCCCGCGACCTGACCCGGCCCGAGAAAAGGACACCGGTGGCCCGCTTGAACGAGGCCGATGAATGGGGGCCCGGCGAAGAGGCCGCGCTGCGCGCCGGCGACGCCGACCGCGAGCTGTACCAGCGGACCAAGCGCGAGCTGGCCGCCCGGGACTGGACCTACATCCAGCAGTACGCCGACGCCAAGTCCGCCGTCGTCGAGGAGATCCTGCGCCGGAGCTAGGACGCCGCTGCTAGGACGCCCGCGCCGGGCTCACCCGGCCAGCCCGGCCAGGAAGCCGAGCTGGGCCAGGAAGTGCCGGGTCTCGCCCGCCTCGTGCCCGCCGAACGGGTAGACGGCGATGTCCTTGGGCCCGCCGTAGTGGTGGAACGCCGCGAACACGGTGGACGGCGGCGTGACCGCATCCGACAGCCCGGCCGAGAACAGGGCCGGCGCCGAGATGCGCCGCGCGTGGTTGACCACGTCCACGTAGGCCAGCGTGGCGAACATCTGCTCCACCCGCTCGGGGTAGACGCGGCCGTAGTCGGCGAGCTCCGCGTAGGGGTAGGCGTCGGTGATGTCCGCCGCGCGGCGGAAGTGCGCCAGGAACGGCACCTCGGGCAGCACGGCCGCGATGCCGTCGCCCAGGTGGGCCGCGGCGATCGACAGCCCGCCACCCTGGCTGCGGCCGGTGGTCACCACCGGCAGGCCGGCCGCCGCCGGGTGACGGCGCGCGGCGTCGGTCGCCCGGGCCGCGTCGATGAACAGCCGCGTGTAGTAGTGCCCGTGCGGGTCGGCGATCCCGCGGGTCATGAACCCCTTCGCGGCGGGCGCCCCGGCGTCGCTCAGGTCCGGGGTGTCGGCGCCGGCCCAGCCGCCGCCCTGGCCGCGGGTGTCCATGACCAGGTGGGGGTAGCCCGCGCAGCTCCACCGCAGCCAGTCGAACGGGTTGCCCCGGCCGCCGCCGTAGCCGATGAACTCCACCACCATGACCGGGTCCGGCGCCAGCGCGCGCGGGACGAGCAGCCAGCCGCGGACCGGCTCGCCCGCGTAGCCGGGGAACGTCACGTCGAACACCTCGGCGTGCCGCACCGGGGTGTCGGCGCGCACGAAGGCAGGCTCGGCGGCGTAGGCCCGGGCGGCGGCCAGCTGGCCGGCCCAGAACTCGTCGAAGTCAGCCGGCTCCGCCACCTCGGGCCGGTACTGCCGCAGCTCAGTCAGTCCAAGATCAGTCAGCATGCGCCCAGTATCGACCCGGGGCCGCGCCCGGCCGCCGCCGGGCCGGGCGCCCCCCTATTCCGGCGCGCCGTCCGCCCGGCGCGGCAGCCGCCACGGGTTCGCGTCGCGCAGGCCCTCGGGGACCAGCTCGTCGGGCAGGTCCTGATAGCAGACCGGGCGCAGCCAGCGGCGGATGGCCGTGGCGCCGACCGACGTGTGGCCCGCGCTGGTGGTCGACGGCCACGGGCCGCCGTGGTTCATCGACCAGGTCACCGCGACGCCGGTGGGCCAGCCGTTCCAGATGACCCGGCCGGCGATCTCGCGCAGCCGGGCCAGCACGGCGGGCAGGTCGAACCCGTCGCCCGGCTCGGCGTGCACCGTCGCCGTCAGCGAGCCCTCGACCGTGGCCAGCGCGGCCAGCAGGTCGGCGGCGCCGGCGTACTCGACCACGACCGACGCGGGCCCGAAATGCTCCTGCGTGACGCTGGCCGGGTCGCCCGCCACCGCGGCGGCGGTGGTGCGGAACAGCTCCGGCGCGGCCCACGACCCCGCCGCCGGGACGGCCGTGCCGCCCTGCAGCTCCTCGACGTCGCCGCGGGCCGACAGCTGCGCCAGGCCGGCGCTGAGCTGGCCGCGGATCCGCTCGCTCAGTAGCGGGGCCGGCCCCACGGCCCCGACCGCATCCCGCAGCGCGCCGTCCAGCCCGTGCCCGGCGGGCAGGAACAGCAGGCCCGGCTTGGTGCAGAACTGCCCGGTGCCCAAGGTCATCGACCCGGCGAACCCGGCGGCGATCTCGGCGCCGCGCGCGGCCACGGCGGCGGGGGTGATGATCGCGGGGTTGATGCTGCCCAGCTCGCCGTAGAACGGGATCGGCGCCGGCCGGCTGGCCGCGATGTCGAACAGGAACCGGCCGCCCGCGGTCGAGCCGGTGAACCCTGCCGCCTTGACCCGCGGGTCGCGCAGCGCGTCGACGCCCGGCTGGTCGCCGAACACCATGCCGAATACCCCCGGCGGCAGCCCGGCGTCGAGCACCGCCTGGCGGGCCAGCCGGTCCAGCTCGGCCGACAGGCCCGGGTGCGACGGGTGCGCCTTGACCACCACCGGGCAGCCGCTGGCCAGCGCCGAGGCGGTGTCGCCGCCGAGCACGCTGAACGCGAACGGGAAGTTGCTGGCCCCGAAGATCAGCACCGGCCCGAGCGGCTCCAGCCAGCGCCGCAGCGCCGGCCGGGGCGGGACGGCCGCCGGGTCGGCGGAGTCGGTGATGACCTCCAGGTAGCCGCCGTCGGCCACCACCGAGGCGAACAGCCGGAGCTGGCCGCTGGTCCGGGCCACCTCGCCGGTCAGCCGGGGGAGCGGCAGCCCCGATTCCTGCGCCGCCAGGTCGCTGAGCGCGGTGACCTGCTCGTCGAGCCGGCCGGCCAGGGCGTTCAGCAGCCCGATCCGGACCGCCGGCGGGCTGCCGCCGAACGGGGCCGCGGCCGCCGCGGCGGCGGCGAGCATCTCCGCCAGCTGCGCCGCGGTGGTCTCGGGCACCGGCTCGCCGACTTTCTCGCCGGAACGCGGGTTGACCCCCTGGACCGTCCTGCCCTGCTGCTCGGCCATGCCTGCCCTCCGGTATGTCACATAGCGCCCTAGCCGCACCGTATCTAGCAGCACGTTATCCGCTGGACACCGGCCCGTTGCCCGGCCCGTCAGCCGGGCATACGCTGCCGTGGGGCCAGGAAGCCAGCCGCGCGCTGGGACACACACCTGCATCAAGGGGCGAGGACGATGGCGTTGCTCGACGGGGCCGACTGGGCCGGGAAGATCTACAGCAGCGGCTGGACCGCGGCGCAGGGCGGCACCCTGCAGACCCTCGAGCCGGCCACCGGCGAGGTGCTGGCCGAGGTCGGGCTGGCCAGCAAGGGCGACGTCGAGCAGGCCGCCCGCGCGGCCGCCGCGGCCCAGCCCGCCTGGGCCGCCCAGACCGGCCCCGAGCGCGCGGCCCTGATCCGGCGGGCCGCCCGCGTCCTGGAGGACAACCACGAGGAGTTCGAGACGTGGCTGGTCCGCGAGGGCGGCGCGGTGCCCGGCAAGGCGGCCTTCGAGGTCCAGCTGGTCCTGGGCGAGCTGTGGGAGGCCGCGGCGCTGCCCACCCAGCCGTGGGGCCACCTGCTGGCGGCCAGCGAGCCGGGCCGGGAGTCGATCGCCCGCCGGGTCCCGCTCGGCGTGGTCGGCGTGATCAGCCCGTGGAACTTCCCGCAGATCCTGTCGGTCCGGGCCGTGGCCCCGGCGCTGGCCCTCGGCAACGCCGTCATCCTCAAGCCCGACGTGCAGACGCCCGTCTCGGGCGGCATCCTGGTGGCCCGGCTGTTCGAGGCGGCCGGGCTGCCCGAGGGCCTGCTGCACGTGCTGCCCGGCGACGCCGAGGCGGGCTCGGCGCTGACCGAGGACCCGAACGTCGCGATGATCGCCTTCACCGGCTCGACCGCCGTCGGCCGCAAGGTCGGGGAGGCCGCGGGGCGGTCCCTCAAGCGGGTCTCCCTGGAGCTGGGCGGCAACAACGCGCTCATCGTTCTGGATGATGCGGACCTGGAGGTGGCCAGCTCGGCCGGGGCCTGGGGCGCGTTCCTGCACCAGGGCCAGGTCTGCATGACCGCCGGGCGGCACATCGTCATGGCCGGCGTGGCCGACGAGTACCTGGACCGGCTGGCGGCCCGGGCGGCCGGGCTGCCGGTCGGCGACCCCAACGTGGAGCAGGTCGCGCTGGGCCCGCTGATCAACGAGCGGCAGCTGCGCAACGTGGACCGGATCGTGACGCAGACCGTCGAGGCCGGCGCGGTGGTGCGGGCCGGCGGCACCCACGAGCAGCTGTTCTACAAGCCGACCGTCCTGGCGGGCGTGACGACCAAGATGCCCGCGTTCCGGGAGGAGATCTTCGGCCCGGTGGCCCCGGTGGTCGTCGTCCAGGACGAGGCGGAGGCCGTCGCGGTGGCCAACGACACCGAGTACGGGCTGGTCGCCGCGATCCAGACCGGGTCCCGCGACCGCGGCCGGGCCCTCGCCGACCAGCTGCGGACGGGCATCGTGCACGTCAACGACCAGACGCTCAACAACGACGCGTACGCGCCGTTCGGCGGCACCGGGGTGTCGGGCAACGGCTCGCGGTTCGGCTCGCAGAGCAGCTGGGATGAGTTCACCCAGTGGCAGTGGCTGACCCTGCGCGACCAGCCGCACGCCTTTCCCTTCTGACGGCACTGTCCGTTCTGAGCCGGCGCAGCATCCGGGCGTCCTCGAAGTCGGCCGCCCGGGCCGCGGACGCCACCGTGGCGCCGTGCCCGATCACGTGCTCGGCGTGCTCGGCCCGCAGCAGCTGCTGGTAGCGCAGCGGCGTCATCCCGGTGGCCTGCCCGAACAGGCGGGTCAGGGTCCGCTGGCTGACCCCGGATGACGCCGCCAGCTGCGCCAGCGGCAGCCGCTCGGTGAACCGCGCGTCGATCAGGTCCTGGGCGCGGTGCACGGTGTCGCTGAGGTGGGACCGGTACCGGAGCATGGCGCTGGCCTGCGGCTCGCTGCCGTTTCGGCGGGCGTAGACGACCATCTCGCGGGCCACCCGGGCCGCGGCGCCGGGGCCGTGCGCGGTGGCGACGTCGCCGCGGGGGCGGGCCGCGCTGACGAGCCGGCCGACCCGGCCGGCGATGCCGGGATTGGAGCTGGCCGCCCAGAGCGGCTGCTGCAGGAACGATTCCTGGACATCGATGACAATCAGCGCGCTGCTCATGCCCCTAGCCTGGCCTGGGCGCGGGCCGCCGGGAAGAGGGCATCACGCCGGAATGCGGACGGATCTGGTCATGGCCGCGGCGGTAAATGGCTACGCCACCCGGCCGGCCCGGTGGCAGGATGCTGGCCGTGGAGGCGAGCGAGCGGGACCGGCTGCGCGCCACGTTCGATTCCGCCGCCGACCGGTACCAGCGGGCCCGGCCCGACTACCCGCCCGCCCTGTACGACGCGCTGGCCCGCGCCGCGCACCTCGGACCGGCGGACCGGCTGCTGGAGATCGGCTGCGCCACCGGCAAGGCGACGCTCCCGCTGGCCCGGCGCGGGCTGGCCATCACCTGCCTGGAGCCCGGCCCGGAGCTGGCCGGCGCGGCCCGGCGCAACCTCGCGGCCTTCCCGGCCGTCCGCGTCGTCACCACCGACTTCGAGACCTGGGCCGCCCCGCCGGGGGAGAGGTTCGACCTGGTATTCGCCGCGACCGCGTGGCACTGGATCGACCCGGCGGCCGGCTTCCGCCGGGCCTGGGAGCTGCTGGCGCCCGGCGGCCACCTGGCCATCTGGAACCAGGGACACGTCTTCCCCGACGGCGGGGACCCGTTCTTCGCCGAGATCCAGCCGGTGTACGACGAGATCGGCGAGGGCCTGCCGCCCGGCGCGGTCTACACCCGCCCCGGCGAGATGCCTGACGACCTGTCCGCCGCCATCGAGGCCAGCGGCCTGTTCGGCGACATCGTCGTCGAGCAGTTCGACTGGGAGGTGTCCTACGACGCCGAGGGCTACCTCGCGCTGCTGGACACGTTCTCCTGGCACATCGCGATGGCGCCGTGGCAGCGGGACCGGCTGTACGGGGAGATCCGCCGCCGCCGCCTGGCGGAGCGCCCCGGCGGCCGGCTCCGCCGGAACTGGGGCGCTATCCTGCACGTCGCGCGCCGCCGCGACGACGCCCGGTCCTGAGCGCCAGCGAGCGGCCTACAGCAGGGGAAAGGGAAACGTGGACCTTCAGCTTGCCGGGCGCGTCGCGCTGGTCAACGGCGCCAGCAAGGGGATCGGCCGGGCCATCGCCGAGGCGCTGGCCGCCGAGGGCGCGGTCCTGGTCATCTCGGCCCGCGGCGAGGCCGCCGTCACCCGGGCCGCCGGGCAGATCTCCGCGGCGTGCGGCACCGACGTGGTCGGCGTCGCCGCGGACGTGAGCCTGCCCGGCACCGCCGAGCGCCTGGTGGGCACCGCCGTCGAGCGGTTCGGCGGGCTGGACATCCTGGTCAACAACAGCGGCGGCCCGCCGCGCGGCCACTTCGCGGACTTCGGCGACGCCGCCTGGCAGGACGCTTTCGACCTGCTGCTGCTGAGCGTGGTCCGGATGGTGCGGGCCGCGCTGCCGCACCTGCGGGACAGCGGCCGGGGCCGGGTCGTCAACATCGGGTCGACGTCGGTGAAGCAGCCCATCCCCGGCCTGATCCTGTCGAACAGCCTGCGCGCCGGCGTCGCGGGCCTGGCCCGCACCCTGGCCGACGAGCTGGCTCCCGACCAGATCACCGTCAACAGCGTGCTGCCCGGCAGCATCCTCACCGACCGGCTCCGGGCGGGCTCTGCCGCGCGGGCCGAGCAGGCCGGCACGCACGTGGACGACCTGATCCGCGCCGAGGTGGGCAAGCTCGTCCCGCTCGGCCGGGTCGGCGAGCCGGAGGACCTGGCCGCCCTGGTCGCCTACCTGTGCTCCACGGCCGCGGACTACGTGACCGGCCAGACCATCGCCGTCGACGGCGGCCTGCTCCGCTCCATCTTCTAGTGCCTGCCAGCACCGCCCCCCCGGCCACTCCCGCGCCCGGGTCCCGCCACCCCAGCGGCCCGCCCCCGCCGCCCCAGCGGCCCGGCTTCCGCCGCCCCAGCGGCCCGGCTTCCGCCGCCTGATCCATGATCACCTTAGGGGCGGTTTTCCGCACCCGATCGGTCACGATCATGGCGGGTCCCTCCGGCGGGCGGCACTGGCCTCCGGCCGCTGGCCCCGCCAGTCACACGCGCCCCGCCAGCCTCGCTGGGCGGCCGGGCTGGAGGCTCCGCCCTCGCCCGATGGGCGCCCGGCGGGCGATGTCCATGATCGTGACCGATATACCGGGCAGGATTCCGGTATATCGGTCACGATCATGCGAGTTAAGCGCGTCGGTCCCGTGGACCAATGCGCGCGTGGGACCAGAGAACACGAAGCGCTGTCGTGGTGCTAGCTGGCGTGCCCGGCCCGGCTGAGCGCCTCTCGCAGTGCCGCCACCGACGGCACTCTGTCGACCGCGGCGGCTCCGCCGACGTACAGCCGGCACGAGAGGCTGGCGGCCTCGCCGGGCCGGGCGAACGGGTCCGTGCCGTCGATCAGCAGCGTCGGCGATCCGTGCATGCCCGCGTCGGCGGCCTCCCGCTCGGTGGCGATTACCCGGCGGCGCAGCACTGCGCCCGGATGACCGGCCAGGGCGACCGCGAGCCGCTCCTCGAAGACGGCCGCGTGCGGGCAGCCGGCCACAGTGAGCAGCGTCAGCTCCATGACGCCTCCAGCCCGATCTCCGCGTGCCCGCCCCGGACCGCGCGGCGGAGTACCCTGACTCGCATGCGCATCCGACATTGATCCGCCCGGGGTCCTCCTGCCCGGCTCGCCCGTGTCCTTGACCAGCCGAGCCCATGTCATGCTTTCCCATCAGCAGATCCTGCATTTCCGTACGTTCGGGTTCGTGACGCTGCGCGGCCTGCTCAGCCGGGCCGAGGCGGACACCCTCCGCGAGGAAGTGACCGCCGCGCTGGCCGACGCCCTCGGCCCGCCCGCCGAAGCGCCGGGCGACCAGGGCGGCGGTATCAGCGGCAGCTACCTGCCCATCGCCGCCCGCCGGGCGCCGCTCAGCATGTCGCTCATCGCCGATGACGAGCGGACGTTCCAGACCTCGGCCGAGCTGCTCGGCCGCCCGACCGTGCCGACGGCCGGGGTCGCGACCCGCTTCACCGCCGACTCCGTGTGGCATACCCGCCAGGGGCCCGACATCGGCGGCGTCACCGTGTGGGCCGACCTCGAGCCCCGCACGGCCGGCACCGGCGCGCTCCGGCTGATCCCCGGCTCGCACCTGCCCGGCTTCGAGCACCGGCTGGGCGAGTACGGCGCCGCCGAGCCCGCCGCCTCCGGGTTCGGGGGCTGGGAGTGGCCGCACGTCGTGGTGGAGACCGAGCCGGGCGACGTGGTCGCCTTCCACGCCCACCTGCTGAACCGGGCGCAGGGCGGCGCGCCGCGCCTGTCCTGGACCATCGACTACCTGCCTTGGCCCGGCCTCGGCCGGCCCGACCAGCTGGAGGTGGTGCGCGACCTGGTCGTGGACGCGGGCGAGTTCGGCCACGAGGACTACGACCGGGACCGCTGGCCGGTCTGGCGGGACTGGGCCGCCGGCGCCGCCCAGCTCCCGTCCCGCGCCGTCGCGCTGGAACGGCTCCGGCTCTTCGGCGTCCTGGCCGACGGCGACGGCCGGGCGGCGGACGGCAACGGCTGAGCGGCCGGCGATGCCCGCCGGGCCCGCGCCCGGCGCTGGCCGCGTCCTGCTCGGCCAGGCGTCACGGCCGGACGTCACGGCCGGGCCAGCGCACGGGCCCGGTCCGGGTAGCCGCGGATCTCGACGACCTGGCCGTCGTCGACCCGGAAGACCTGGTACAGCCGCTCGGGCGGGGCCGGCCGCGTCCCGACGGCCGGACGGGACAGGGTCATGCCGACGACCACGGCGTCCCGGTCGACCTCCACGCTCTCCAGCGCGGGCCGGATGCCATCGGCCAGGCTGCGCCGGTACCAGTCGAGGACCTCGGCGCTGGTGCGGCACAGCCCGGTCCACTGGACCGCCGGGTGCAGCAGCGATCCGAGCAGCTCGAGGTCGAGGCTGCGGTACGCCGCCGCCAGGTGGCGGGCGACGTCGGCCATCACCCCGGTGCCGATCAGGCCCGGCGCGCACGCCGCGCCGTCGCCCTCGTGCCCAGGCTCACCGCCGAGCCCGGACCGGTCACCGGGCCCGGGCTCGTCATCGGTCCCGGACTCGTCGTCGGGGGCGATGCCGTAGGTGCGGAGCAGGGCCGTGATCTCCTCGCTGGGCGGCTTGCCCGCGATCCACGCGCCCTCGCGCGCGGCGCCGGCGGCGATGAGCAGCCGGACCGTCTCGGCCCAGCGGCCGGGGCGGCCGGCCTGCTCGCCGCTGCCCACCGTGGCGTAGGCCAGCGGGGCGGCGTCGAAGCGGGCGTCGCGCGCGTCCAGGTCCGCGCCGGCGTCGATCAGCAGCCGTACGACCTCGGCGTTGCCGTGGTAGGCGGCGTTGTGCAGGGGCTGCTCGCCGAAGGCGTTGCGGTCGGCGGGGGAGAAGCCCAGGTCGACCAGGAGCGCGACGGCGGCGGCCGGCCCGGCCGCCGCGTCAACGATCGCGGCGCGGTCCTCGGCGGTCAGCCGGCCGGGCAGGCCGGGGTCCCCGGCCAGCAGCCTCCCGGCCGCGGCCCGGTCGCCGCGCCGGCCCGCGCCGATCAGCCGGTCGACGGCGGTGCTGTCGTCCGGCGCGCCGCGGCGGGCTAGCAGCGCCGCCGTCTGCGCCCGGCCGGCCCGCACCGCCCGGCGCAGCGCGGACATGCCCGTCTCCGGATCCGTCGCCCGCGGATCCGCGCCAGCGTCGAGAAGAGCGGCCACTACCTGAGGTGACGCCTCCGCGGCCGCGTCGGCCAGCATCTCGGTCGCCTCCCGCGCCGCCGCGTCGGGCCGCGCGTCGGCCTCGTGCTCGGCCTGGCCGGCGGCCTCCGCGGGCTGCGCGGCGGCGCCGCGGATGGCCGCGGCCAGCAGCGATACCGCCTCCGGGTCGCCGGCGTAGACGGCGGCGCCGATGGCCCAGGTGCCCGCCACCCGGGCGCCCGCCGACAGGAGGAGCTCCAGGCAGCGGTGGTCGCGGTGCGCGGCGGCCTCCCCGATGCACTGCCCGTCGTCGGGGCTGGCCCCCGCGTCCAGCAGCAGCCGGGTGATGGCCGGGTTGTTCACCTCCACCGACCCCTTCAGCGCGGAGTGGTAGGCGCGGCGCCCGCCATCGTTGGTGTACGGGCTGGCGCCGGCGCCGAGCAGCAGCGCGACCACCTCGGCCAGATCCGCCGCGCGGGCCGGGTCGGCCTGGTGCCAGCGGGAGTAGCAGGCGTACAGGAGCGGCGGCCAGCCGCGGGCCGCGTCGGTGGCCTGCGCGGCCGCGGGGTCGGCGGCGAGGATCGCGCGGACCGCCGCGGCGTCGCCCAGGACGGCGGCGGCGTGGATGCTGGCCGCGGCGATGTCCGGATGCGCGGCCAGGATCGCGGCGGCCTCGGCCGGGCGGCGCTCGACCGACGCCGCGACGAGGGCCGCGGCCAGCGGCCCGGCTTCGGCCAGCGCTTCGGCCAGCGGCCCGCCGGCAGCCAGCTCTCCGGCGGCGGCGCGGGCCTCGACGGCGGCTTTCAGCCGCGGCCAGCTGGTGAAGCCCAGCTCCCGGGCGATGACGAGCTGCGCGGCGGCCAGGGTCACGCCGCCGGGCGGCGCCCCCCGGTAGCCGCGGCGCACGCGATCGACGGCACCCGGCTCGCCGCCTCGGGCTGCGTCGCGGAGCTCCTTGGCCTGGCGGCGGAGCTGGCGCAGGTCCGGGCGGTCGGGAAGCGGAACAGACATGGCGTCTCCCTGCTGCGCCCGGGGTCCGCTGCTCAGGCGCAGGAAGAGGCCGCGGCCATGGAAAAGCTGGTACCTGGAGGCGGACTCAGTCCTTCCCGCGGACCCGGCGGCGCCCTCCCGGCGCCACCACGATCGTAACCCCCGGCGCCTCGTCCCGCCCGATGTCACAGACGGCCGGGGCTGTCTCGTCTCGGGGGTGAGAGGGAACCGGAGAATCAGGGAAGGGGAACGGCATGCGAGTGTTCCTGGCCGGCGGGACCGGGGCCGTCGGACGGCGGCTGGTGCCGCAGCTGGTGGCCCGCGGTCACCAGGTGACGGCG
>Ga0193728_1000182_pt1 | contig 28628 bp, 27 predicted proteins | sample U1c1metaG_FD_143037 | JGI IMG/M metagenome (GOLD analysis project Ga0193728, IMG submission 143037) | Soil microbial communities from a riparian zone of the East river system, Colorado, United States - U1c1 | ecosystem: Environmental > Terrestrial > Soil > Riparian zone | place: USA: East River... | reverse complement strand
CCGAGCGCGCGGGTCCATTCCTTTTCGAGTGATTCGATGATCGTGAGGGCGGCACGGATCTCTTCCCAGCCGCGATCGGTGAGGCAGATGATGGTGGCGCGCCGGTCGCTCGGGTTGTCGCGTCGTTCGAGGTAGCCGCGCTCCTCGAGATAGTCGACGAGATAGCCCATCGACTGCTTGGTGATCTGGGCGCGCTCGGCTAGGTCTGTCAGGCGCGAACCATCCGCCTCGATGTGCTGGAAGACGGCGGTATGGGCGGGCCGGATGTCGTCGAAGCCGGCCTTGGCGAGGTCGGCGCTTACCCGGTCAATGATCGCCTGACCAGGGTTGCGCAGGAGGATTCCCAGGTTTGGGCGCCGGTGACGTGAGGAGCCGGGAAGCACCGGCGGCGGATCGCTTGACATCGCGAGACATTTTGTCAGAATCCCAGATAGTCAGAAGGACTGACTATTCTGTCGGTCGTTATCAGAAGGGGGAGGGATGGACATGCTGCGGTTCAACAGGCTCTGCGTGGCGGCTCTGAGCGCGGTCACGTTTGCTGCCTTCGGCGTCAGTGCGGCGTTCGCCGGCGAGGTCACCGGCAGCGGCCACTACATCGCGGGCTCGGATTCTGCGTCGCTCAACGGCAATTCGCTCTGTGCCTATTCGGGCCTGAACGACAACTATGTCTTCGGGACGGCAGGGCCGGGGAATCCCGACGCTGACGGCTTCACCCGGACACAGAACTGGGGTCAGCTCGACCAAGCAACCCGCGCGTTCCTCACGTCGGTTGGGTCAAACCCAGGCGTCGGCTGCAACCCGACGAAGTCGACCGGCGAATAGCCAATACCTGCTGGTGGCGGAGGCCCGGCAACCGGGCCTCCGCCAACCCGACACGTTCCGCGGTCGCCAACAGCCGCCATTCCAAGCCGCTGGACAGTCGCTTCGCGCTCCTCGTCGACAATCGGCTTTCGCATGATCAAGGCATTCTCGCGAATTCTTCCGGCGTCGATTGTGCGGTTGTGCAGGGCTTTTATTTCTTCCGGTTCCGGAAGTATTCGCGGCATTCCAGCGCGGGGTGAGCGAGCGCAGCTACACAAAAGAACCCGCCCCCTCACCTTCGGTTGCCCGGCGCTCGGGCAAGAGCAGCCTGACTCAGCGCTGCGCGGGCATCCCTCGCGCTCGGCAACGGCGCCTAGAAACCACGGTGGCAGCCAATCGTGTCCCATGCTGCGGGATGGCCGAAGTCGGCCTTACAGAGCATTTACGTGGTCGCGCGTTAGCGACCTTTGCCCTAGGGGACGACGAAGGTTCGACCGTTGCACCCAAACGAAAAGGGGTCACGAATGAGAACGAAACTGATGATCGCGTTGTGTTCGATCGCATCGATGCTCGCTTTGGCAGGCGTCGCCTCAGCGGCCGGTTTTACTGCCTCGCTGTTCGGCGGGGCCGTCGCCGATTCGGCTGATGTCACGCTGACATCCGACCTCACCGACACCAGTACCGCGAACAATTACAGTGGGATCGCCATTGCCGTTCCGGCCGGCACTACGTTCTCGAGCCTGGCCACCCTGAGCGCCGAGTTCAATCCCACCGTCGGTGGTTGCGGTGGCGGCTCGCCCAGGTTCTCGGTCGCGCTGGCGGGCGGAAAAAACGTGTTCGTCTACTTCGGGCCGACCCCGAGCTTCACCGGCTGTGCGCTGAATACGTGGCAGTCGACAGGCAATCTGATCGGTAACACCGACACCGCCCGCTTTGACACCTCGCAGGTCCCGGGTGGAAGCGTGTCCGGCACGTATGCGAGCGCCCTGACGCTCGTCGGCTCACAGCAGGTAACGGAGATCGATCTCGTCGTCGACTCCGGCTGGTTCTTCACCCCGAACGTGCAGACGGTCCTCGTTCGCAACGTCAAGGTGAACGACCAGACCTTCTACGCACCGCAGACCAGCGGCGGAGGCAGCCACGGCAAGAGCCCTGCCCAGCTCTGCAAGGCGGAACTCAAGACCATCGGTGCCACCGCCTTCGAGCACAAGTACGGCAAGAACCACAACCTCAAGAACGCAATGGGCAAGTGCGTCTCCACCGTGGCAAAGAACCACCACTAACGAGCCAGCTGCATCATCGAGCGTCGGCAAAAGAGGGCCCTGCTACCAGCGGGGCCCTCTTCCTTACTCGATCCGGTGTCAGCCAAGCTTTCGGGTGACTACAGCGACGGCGATGCCGTGTTTCGCTGCGGCTTTCTTTCCGCTCGGCTGGAAACGGCCCTAGCCTGGGCGCCTGTCAGCTCGGAACCGAATCGTGCAACTCGTACCACGTCTCACGGCTCGGAGGCGTGAACGTGCTGTCTGCGCTTTGCGCGGCTGCCGCAGCCATCGGCTCGATGATCGGCTTGAGTCGATCGTTGAAGAACCGCTCACCCTGTTCGCGCGTCTTCCAGACGTCGAAAATGCGAAAGACACCGGCGTCGTGGTCGAAGCCTGCAGTGTGGATGAGTAGGCCGTCCGGGGCTTCTTGCAGGTTGAGCGCCGTGTTGACCGCGTCGTAGTTGGTCGTGCTGGTGTCGCCGTCCTGGATCGTGAATTCCTGGATGTATGCGATCGCCACTTGCTGGCTCCTTTTCCGTTGGGAGCCTGCCATCGTACGCTAGTCGTCCGAGTCATTTCATCTTTGCGCTGCGCTTTGCACCGCGCGTGAGAACGATGCTCTAGTCGCTAGCCTCGCGTGAGCAGAACGAGCAGCGACCGAGAGGACATCACGAGTGAGCGCAGTGCCGACCATCGACTTGAACGACGGAAAGACGATTCCCCAGCTCGGCTTCGGCGTGTTCCAGATTCCGCCGGCCGATACGGCGGAGGCTGTGAGTACCGCCCTCGAGGCCGGCTATCGGCATATCGACACCGCTGAGATGTACGGCAACGAGCGAGGTGTCGGCGAGGCACTCCGCGCGTCCGGTCTCGACCGCGCCGACGTCTTCATCACGACCAAGCTCAACAACGGCTTCCACGAGCCGGACGCTGCGCGCAAGGCGTTCGCAGAAACGCTTGCCGAGCTCGATTCGGACTACGTCGACCTCTTCCTCATCCACTGGCCTCTGCCCACGCTGTACGGCGGCGACTTCGTGTCGACCTGGAAGACACTCGAGGAGTTCCGGAGTGACGGCCGTGCGCGCTCGATCGGCGTCTCCAACTTCCAGGTCGCGCATCTCGAACGTCTCGCAGCAGAGAGCGATGTCGTGCCGGCGGTCAACCAGATCGAGCTGCATCCGTACTTCCACAACGCCACGGTGGATGGCTACGGACGCGCGCACGGGGTCGCGACCGAGGCCTGGGCGCCGATCGCACAGGGCAAAGTGCTCGGCGATCCGGCGCTCGCGAACATCGCGGCGAAGTACGACAAGTCACCGGCCCAGGTCGTATTGCGCTGGCACATCCAGCACGGCAACATCGTGTTCCCGAAGTCGACGACGCCTTCGCGAATCCGGGAGAACTTCGCGCTCTTCGACTTCGAGCTCGAGCAGGCTGACGTGCTCGTCATCGACGCGCTCGACAAGGGAGAAGCCGGACGCGATGGGCCGAATCCCGACGCTTTCGACTACGTTCCGTCTTAGTTCGCGCCGACGACCCTGAAGTTCTGGTTGACGAAGATGTGGTGCGGCCAGCTGACGCCGATGTTGTGGACTTCGTACTCGCCGTTGCTCAGCTTCACGACGCGGTCGACGACGCCTCCGGGATAGGCGGCCAATGCAGCTGTCGTCGCCTTGTTGGCTGTCGTTCCGCTGACGATCGTGCCCGATCCCTGCGTGTAGTTCGCGGGGATCTGACCGACCTGCTTCGCCGTGGAGGGTGCGCCTGAACTGGAACGGAACGACCTTCGCAGTCGCGGAAGCCGTGGGCTTGTTCTGCACGATGACCTGGCTCGCCGTCATCGCCGTTCCGTTGGCCGTCCCGAGGACGAGGACGCTCTGGCCTTTCTTCAGGGCGCTCGGCGATATCGCGCTCGACCCCTTCATGGGACTGGGCCTTTCGTGGGTGAATGCGTTACTCCCACGATGCCCAGACGCATTAAGACGTCGGTGAGCTGGGACGAATAGATTCCTGTGAATCACCTGACGAGCGGCTTGGGTCATTCTGGACGAGCGTCACGGTGAACGTCGATCCTTCGCCGGATGTGGAGCGGACGGTGAGGCTTCCTCCCATCTCGGTGATGATCGCGCGTGAGATGTAGAGGCCGAGGCCCGTGCCGCCAACGCCGCCCTGCATCGCCGGGTCAAGCCGGTAGAACTTCTCGAAGATTCGCTCTTGCTCCGTCGCGGGGATGCCGGGGCCTTCGTCGTGTATCTCGATTCGGACGCGTCCAAGTCCTTCCCTCAGGCGCACCTCGACCTGGCCTCCAGCTCGCGAGTATTTGATCGCGTTGTCGATCAGATTGACGAGTACCTGCCGGAGCAGTGATTCGTCGCAACGGACGATGATGGGGTTCGGAGCGTCAAGCGTCACCGTCGTGGCGGCGGACGCCCGTGCCAATGCCGACGCGATCACTGCGTTGCAGAGACCTGACAGTTCGAACTCGGAATCGTTGAGGCGCAGTTGATGTCGGTCGAGCTGCGTGCTGATGAGCATCTGGTCGACGATGTGGACGAGCTGCACAGATTCTTGTTCGATGAGACGAAGCATGCCCTCCCGCTCTGCGATGCTGAGTTCGTCTCCTCGTCCGTTCAGCGTGCGTATGCCGCCGTAAATAGAGGTGAGCGGGGTGCGGAGCTCGTGGGACGCAGTCGCAACAAAGTCGGAGCGGGCTCGCTCGAGGAGATACCCGGCGGTCGCGTCACGGACTGTCAGTACGCTGCCGCCGTCGAACGTACTGAGGGTTCGCGCGAGCCAGCGCTCCGTGCCGGCGATCGTCACCGGTACGAGAACGTCGTCGACGTCGCCGGCCTCGCGCAACGCTTCGTATTCGATCACGACAGCGCTCGCGCGCCGGCCAAGCGCATCGGCGGACGAGATTCCGAACAATTGCTCCGCCGCGGCATTCCAGGAGCGAATCACCCCTACATCATCGACCAGCATCACAGCGTCGGAGACATGGGCGAGCGCCCGTGCAGAGTTCGCTCCCTCCTCAGCCCCGCGTCGCGCGTCCTCTTCAGCTGCATAGATCTGCCGCAACTGCTCTGGCACCGTCACAACGAGCGTCACGGCGATCGCGAGGGCGAAGAAACCGACGACCGCAAGTGCGTCGAGTGCGCGATGGAACGTCCCGCGTTGCTCATCACGCGTTGCCACGGTGACGCGGCGGATGTCGCTCTCCATCAGCGCGGTCGTACGTTTGAACCGCGCCTGAAGTGCCTCACCGTCCAGAACTTCCTGCCGAGCCCGTTGTTGTCCGAGCATGCCGTCGGCGACAAATACGATCAGGCGGTCATAGAAGCCGTGCAACGCCGTTACTTGTCGTCTCACATCCTGTAGGCGGGCGGCGACAACCGGTTGGCTGCGCGAGAGCGCCGCGATTTGCCGGATATCCGTCCGCACGCCTGCACGCCCCGCGAAATACGGACCCAGGCTGCGACGGTCAGACGTAATGAGGTAGGCGCGAGTACCGCTCTCTTCTCGCGTCATCTGGAGAACCACGTCACGCGTAAGGGTCGTGAGCGGCAGGACGACGCCCACGTAGCGGTTCTCCGCCGAGTGATAGAGCCGCGAGGCCGCGATCGCTCCGCTTGCAAGCAGGGCGATGAGGAGCACGCACAAGGTGATGAGCGACGTCTGCACGCGCCGCTTCGCCCACACTGCCGGCCCGTCCGCTCGTTTGCGCAAGAGACCTCCGAGGTGCCGCCGAGCGGATGGCGGGCCTAGTGCCAACTCACCCCACCCCGCAGCCGCTCACGATCTTGAAGTCCGTCAACGGCCGGAGCTCGGCTCCATTCGGCAGAGCACCCCGGGTTGCGGTGCTCGTGTTCCAGAAACCGATACCCGCAACGCGCACGGTTGCGCCCAAGAGCTGCCACTGCGCCGTCACGCGCGGGCAACGCGACACGAGCTCCTTTCTCGCCGCCAGCATCCCTGATCTGTAACGGGCGCGCTGCCCCAGGCACTGCGGGTTGGGCAAGTAGGCGTCCATGTACTGCCCACTCTCGATGCTGTAGAGGATCAACACGATCTCGCCGTTGGAGGCGATCCGATAACGATCGACCACCACGGACATCGTCCAACGCTGGCGCTGAAACGCAGTGGCGCGCGTCGCTCCGATCCGGCTCGGTCGTGGCAACTTCGCGATCTCTGCGATCGAGGTCGCCCTCGGCGAGAAGTCAATGCGTGTGCGTTGCTCGTCACTCAAGGTCATCAATCGCCAGAGCGGCCCACCGCACCAGGGGCCGGGAGCTTCGCCGCGGACTCCACCGCGTGCGGTTGGTGCACCACAGACAAGCACCGACACGGCCAGCGCGACGAGTGCCGACGCACCAAGGCAACGGACGGTCGAGACGTTCGGCAGAGAGCGTCGGCGCAGCAAGCGATGAAAGGTATACAACGCTCGTTCTCGGCACGCCCGTTCTTCGGCCGCTTTGCCTTTCGCGCCAAGCCGACGTAGCATCGCGGCGACCGATCGGAGCCAGGGGGGTGATGGGGAACGGAGGACTGTCGTCGAGACGCTGCGGATGACGCGCGGTCGCGTGCCCTTCCCCTGCCGCTTCGGATCAACCTACTGAAGGGGATGGTGGTATGCCGCAGCGTATGAGGTGGATCGTCCCGTCGTGCATCGCCGCGTTGACGCTCTTCGCGACGGCCAATGCGAGCTCGACCACGTCGGCTCGCCGAGGAGTCGACTGTGACGCGCAGGTGAACGACACGCCGAGCAAGCTCATTCCGTGCATCCAGCAGAAAGATCTCTGGAGGCACATGCAGAAGTTCCAGGCGATCGCCGACGCCAACCCGAGCCCCGCCGACGGGATGCCGTCGCGCAACTCCGGCGAACCGGGCTACAAGGCGTCGGCTGACTACGTCGCATCCGTGATGACGGCTGCTGGATACGACGTGACGCTTCAGCCGTACAAGTTCACGTACTACGCGTTCACGGCGCCGCCCGTGTTCAGCGAGGTGTCACCGACGCCGCACGATTATCCCGTCGGCGTCGAATGGAATCCCGGGCAGAGCACCGGAGCTGCGAACGCCGCGTTGCAGCCGGCCGGTGGCATCGTCCTGCCGCCGACGGACGCGACGAGCTCCTCGAGCGGCTGCACCGCGTCCGACTTCAGCGGCTTCGTTGCCGGCGGGATCGCGCTGATCCAACGCGGCGCGTGCAACTTCGGGGTCAAGGTGCAGAACGCACAGGCCGCAGGTGCAACCGGCGTCGTCGTGTTCAACGAAGGGAACCCCGGGCGTACCGAGTTGCTCAACGGCAGCCTCGTCGACGCTGCAGGGAACACGATCATCCCGACGATCCCGGTTGCGTTCACGTCGTTCGCCACCGGGCTCGCCCTCTACAACCAGTACCAGCAGGGTGCGGCACCGGTGCTGAAGCTGAACATCCAGGCGCTCGTCAACCCGAACGCCGACGACTGGAACGTCATCGCGGAGTCGAAGGGCGGCGACAAGAACCACGTCGTCGTCGTCGATGCGCATCTCGACGCGATCTACGGCGCAGGGATGCTCGACAACGCGTCGGGGTCCGCCACGATCCTCGACATCGCCCAGAAGCTGAAGAACGTGAACCCGTTGAACAAGCTGCGGTTCATCTGGTTCGGCGGCGAGGAGCTGGGCCTGCTGGGCTCGTCGTACTACATCAACACCCTGTCGTCGACCGACCTCAGTCACATCGGCTATGACCTCGACGCCGACGTGACCGCTACACCGAACTACATCGTCGGCGTCCTCGATCCAGCGGCGCCCGATTTCTTCGGTGGCACCGTCACGAACGCGTTCCCGAACCGGGTCTACAAGGCGTCGACGCTCGCGCGGGATCAGGCCGTTGCGTACTTCGACTCGATCGGGCTCAAGCACGAGTTCCTGGCGCCGACCGGCACGGACGCGATCAGTTTCAACAACGTCGGGATTCCGGCCAGCGGCCTGCTGACGGGCCAGGACTGCTGCAAGACCCAGCATGAAGTCGACCTGTTCGGCGGATTCCTCGGGAACTACGAGGGCAACATCCCGAGCTTGGACGGCGGATGTGTCGACAATCCGTTCCGCTGGTGCGACAACCTGTCCAACAACGATCCGGCCGTCCTCACGTTCATGTCGAAGGCGTTCGCGACCATGGTGGTGCAAATGGCCTTCGATACGAAGGTGATGTCCGCGAGCAGCAACACGGTCTACAGCAAGAAGCTGCCGATCGCCGGCGAAACCTCGCGCCGGTTCTCCACGAAGTAAGTCACCGCTCGGTGGGGGGTCGCGGCGTTTCTGCCGCGACCCCCGATCAATTCGTCTAGCCGTGCGAGAGCGTGCGCCGTGCGGGCAGGCTGGTCAGGCCTGACTTGTCGGTTGCCCTCAGCGTGATCGTGTAGGAACCAGTGCCACGGAAGCGGGCGAGCTGCAGCCAATGCCGCGTGTAGGCGCCACACGGCCGCGGCGGTACGAGCGTCGCGAAGCCGCGCGTGTACGAGAGCTTGCCCGGTCGAGAGTCCGTTTCCTTGATTGCGAGATTCTTGAGCGAGTCGTCGCAGATGCGGAAGTGGGCATACACCGTTGTTCCGACGAACTGGACGCCGAGAATCGTCACGACGGGACGGTGGTTGGTAATCGTCGTCAACGGAGCCACGACCGGAGTGATCGCAGATGTCGCGGCGTCCGATCCCTTCGCGTTCCTGGCCGTCACGGTTACGCGCAGTCGGTAGCCGAGGTCAGCGGCCGTCAGACTGAACGTCTTGGCGGTTGCGCCGACGAGGTTCGAACAGGCGGCGACGTCTGCGTCACACCGCTGCCACTGATAGGCGAATGAGGTGGGATTCCCGCTCCAGGAGCCGACATCTGCGGTCAGCTGCTGTCCGACTTTCGCCGTCCCTTCGATCGTCGGCGGGGTTGTGTTCTTGGGCGCCGCGCTCGAGATCGCCGCAGCAATCACTGCACTCGGTGCGGATGGGGCAGTGTTGGATCCGTCGGCGTTCGTGGCGGTTACACGGACCCGCATCGTGTGGCCGGCGTCGGCTCCGACGAGGGTGTACGTCTTCTGTGTTCCGTTAGCGGTGTCGCTGCAGTTGTTGCCGCCCCCGTTGCACCGCTGCCACTGATAGGCGAACGACGTGGGAGTGTTGCTCCACGTCCCGTCGCCTGCGGTGAGCGTCTGGCCAACGGTTGGCGTTCCGGAGATCGTCGGTGGTGCCGTATTGGCCGGCGCTGCACTCTGCATTGCCTGGGCGCTGCCGGTGGCGAGCAATCCGACCAACAAGAGCAGCATGGGCGCGACCGCCCGTGTCTTGAGAGATGTACGCATCATCGTCCCTTCCCTTTTCGAGTTGCCTGCGAGCGCCTTTGGCAAAGGCCGCCCGTGCAGGTACATCTCGTATCTCCGTCAGTGCGGAGATAAATGCGCGCCCGCCCGTAAGGTCTCTGTAATACGGCGCGGGAAGGCGCTCGCGGTGACCCGAGGCCCGACCTACGGGCGAGGCGTGACAGCCGGGGTGAAGAAGCTCGCCAGCAGCGCGTGGTCATCGGGCGACAGGTCGAGTTCCATCGACCAGACGGCGCTCGCGAGCTGCTCGGGACGACGCGGCCCGATCAGCATCGCAGTCACGCGCGAATCCGCCAGCACCCATGCGTAGGCGGCGTTCGCCATCGCGATTCCATGGTCGTTCGTCCAGCGTCTCAGCTGTTCGATGCCCTGCCATACGTCGTCGCGATCCAGCTCTTCGTAGGGCCCAGGGCGCAGCCCCATCCGGGACTCCGCTGGGGGCGTTGCGCCGCGGCGGTACTTGCCGGTGAGCCAGCCTCCGGATAACGGTGAGTAGGGCGTGTAGCCGAGGCCTCGTGTCTCGACGAGCGGCAGCACGTCGTGCGCGTCGCCCTGGTCGAGTAGTGAGAGGGAGTTCTGCACCCAGCCGTACCGACCGTCCGCCTGCTCGAGCAGATCGGCGGTGAGATGCGATCCGCCGTAAGCGCCGATCTTTCCTTCCGCAACGAGCTCATCGAGAACGTCGAGCGTTTCTGCCAGTGACGTCTCCGGGTCCGGTTCATGGGTGAGGTAGAGATCGATGCGATCCACGCCCAGCCGACCTAGGCTGGACTCGACCTGCCGGCGTATGCGTGCAGGACCGAGGCCGCGGTCTTCGCCGGGCGCCATCGGGTGGAAGGTCTTGGTCGTGAGGATGGGTTGCACGCCGCGCGACCGGATCCACTTTCCGATCGCCTGCTCGCTTCGCCCGCCGCCGTACGCGTCGGCCGTGTCGAACGTGTCGATCCCGTACTCCCAGGCCGCATCCATGATCGCGGCTGCCTGCGCATCATCTTCGCCCCGGCCCGCGAGATCGAAGTCGGAGCCGAAGCCGCCGAAGCCCGCACACCCGAGGATGAGGCGAGAGACGGAGGTGCCAGTCCGTCCAAGCGCTCGGCGTTCCATTGCAGGCGTCAGTTTCCCGGTGACCGAACGTGGAGCGAGCGTGCGGGCCCGTCGCCGACGTTCTTGTACTTGTGTGGACGCTTGGCGGAGAAGTAGGCCGAGTCGCCGATCTCGAGCACGACGGAGTCATCTCCCTCGAAGCTCACGGCGAGTGAACCCTCGAGTACGTAGACCCATTGCTCGCTCTCGTAGCTCAAAAACTCGTTCGTCCCGCCGCCGGGCTCGTACGTCATCATCACCGGCGTCATCGCGCGATTTCCGTCGTGGGCGAGCAGATAGAGCTCGAGCTTCTCCGAGCGCGAGGGCAGTCGGCGCTGCTGGTCGCTGCGCAGGATCTCCGGCTGGTCGACGGTGTCGTCCGGAAGCAGATCGCTGACCGCGACGCCGTAGTAGGCCACGAGCCGAATGAGCCGGGCGACCGTGAGGTCGTTCTTGCCGTTCTCGACGAGCGACAGGAACGAGCTCGAGATGCGCGTCGCCTCGGCGACTTCGGTCAACGATAGGCCGCGCTCGCGCCGCAGCGATCGCAGCTTGGGCCCGAGCCCGTCAACGACGGGCACCTCTGCGGCGAGCGTTGCCTCGCTCGGCGTGTTTTTAGTTGGCCTTGGGGTCATGTGACTTTCCTGAATAGGGATAACACGAAGAGGTGCCAAATTTCAACATCTTGACAGATACGTCCAGTATCCTGGAAGATGCTGATTCCGGCTAGGGCAAGTGGCCTTGGCCTTGGTAAGAGGAGAGATGGCGATGAGGCGAGCCCTAGCCTTTACCACATTCGGGACTGCCGCTGCTGCCCTGGCCGCCGCGACGATCGTCGTCGCCACCGCAAGTGCGCGGCCGGCGGCGAGCAAGCCGATCGTGATCGGAATCGCAACGGCCCAGACGGGCTTCCTCTCGGCGTACGACAAGCCGTCTGTCGCGGGGGCGATGATCGCGGTGAATGACATCAACAAAGCAGGCGGCGTTCTCGGCCGCCAGCTCAAGGTGGTCACTGCAGACACGAAGTCGGATATCAACCTCGGCGCGCAGGCCGGGTTGTCGGTGATCAGCAAGGGCGCCGACGTGATGCTCGTCACCCTTGACTTCAACTACGGAGGCCCGGCAGCGCGAACGGCCCAGAGTCACGGAATGGTTGCGATGTCGATCGGAGCGTCGTCGCCAAAGTTCGGCGTCGCGGGCATCGGTCCGCTCGCGTACACCATTGGCTCGAACGGCGACGTCGAGGCATATGCCGAGGCGGAGTGGGCGTACCAGAAGAAGCATTGGCGGAGCGCCTACCTCTTGCTGGACGACACAACCGACGCGAACCGCACGCAGTGCAGCTCGTTCGCAACGCGTTGGAAGGAGCTTGGCGGCACGATCGCGGGTCAGGACACGTTCAAGAACACTGATCCGTCCGTCGCGCCGCAGATCACGAGGATCAAGGGCTTGTCGAAGGCGCCCGACGTGATCGAGCTCTGCTCGTTCCCGCCGGGCGGCGCCGTGGCCACGCAGCAGATTCGCCAGCAGGGCGTCAACGCTCCGATCATCGGCAACGATGCCTTCGACGGGGACTACTGGTATACGAAGACGATCCCGACGCTCAGCAACTTCTACTACAACGAGTCGAGTTCGATTTTCGGGAACGATCCCGATCCGAAGGTGAACGCCTTCTGGAAGAAGTACACCCAGGTAACGCACGCGAAGCCGCAGGTCTCGTTCGGTGCCTTCGGTTATACCGCCGTGCAGGCACTCGCGCTTGCGATCAAGCGGGCCGGATCGACGAAGGGCACGGCGGTTGCCGCGCAGCTCGACAAGTTCAAGAGCGAGAAGTTGTTGTTGCCAACGACGTTCACCAAGACCCTGCACATCGACACGCACAGGGCCGGCCGGATCATGGAGATCCAGAACGGCAAGCACAAGGTCGCCGCCCTGGCGAAGGTCCAGAAGCAGCCGCCACTGAAGTAGGCGGTCGATCGGAAGCGACCTCGGGGGAGCCCTCCTCTCCGCGCGGTTTGAGGAGCCCCTCCTGCAAGGGAGGGGCTCCCGGCTTCCGATAAGCCGAATGCCGCGATGAACACGCATCTGATCATCGAGTACACGATCAACGGGGTCAGCCTCGGCAGCCTCTACGCGCTGTTCGCACTCGGGATCGGCCTGTTGTTCGGAATCATGCGTCTGATCAACTTCGCGCACGGCGAGCTGATGATGATCGGCGCGTACGGACTCTGTTTCATCGTGAGTCCGCCGTGGCCGGTGCGCGTGGCGATCATCCTGGGATTGACCATCGCCTTCGCACTTGCGATGGAGCGCCTCGCTTTTCGGCCCGCACGCGGCGCAGACCCGGACACGCTGCTGATCACGTCGTTCGCAGTCAGCTTTCTGCTTCAAAACCTCGCGATCCTCTTCTTCGGTGCGCTGCCGAGAAGCGTCGCCATCTGGCCGTTCCTCACACGCTCCGTCCATATCGGCAGTTACTCGATCCAGAACATCGACCTGGTCACCGTCGGAGTGACGGTCGTCCTGCTCTTCGCCTTCGGGCTGTTTCTCGGGCGGACGCGTCTGGGCGTCCAGATGCGCGCTGCCGCTGAGAACTTCACCATGGCGCGTCTGCTCGGCGTGCGCGCCGACACGGTGATCGCCGTTGCGTTCGCAATGAGCGGCCTCCTGGCCGGCGTCGCGTCGATCATCCTCGTGCAGCAGACAGGAATCATCGAGCCGACGATCGGCGTTACACCGGTTCTTGCTGCGTTCGTGGCCACGATCCTCGGAGGCCTCGGAAGCCTCGTCGGAGCGGTGATCGGCGGCTATTTCCTCGGAGCAATCACCGTCGCGCTGCAGGCGACGTTGCCACTGGCCTTCCGCTCCTATCGCGACGCATTCGTGTTCGGCGCTGTGCTGCTGGTACTCGTGCTGCGTCCGCAGGGTCTACTCGTTCACCGCTCAACGTTCACGCGGGTATGACCGAGAAGACGCTCTCCGTCACGAGCCGGCCTCGCCAACGAGTCGAGTGGGCGTACAAGGTCAGCTCGCTGCTGACACTGCTGGCCCTTGTCGCTGCGGTCACCGGACTCGCATCACTCGGTTCCCCGGTGCTGCAGAACGTGCTCGTCAACATGCTCATCAACGTGATCCTCGTTGTGGGGCTCTATACCTTCGTGGGAAACACCGGTGTGTTTTCGTTCGGACACATCGGCTTCATGGCGATCGGCGCATACAGCACCGGCCTGCTTCGCATCCCTGAGCAGCAGAAGGCTGCGCTCCTCGTGCTTCCGCGGATGCTCGAGCGTGCGAGCTTCAGTTCCACACAGGCGGTGCTCGTCGGCGGCGCGGTTGCAGCGTTGGTCGCAGCCTTCCTCTCGCTCCCTCTGATGCGACTCGGTGGGCTTACTGCCGGCCTCGGGACATTCGCGGTGCTCAACATCATCAATATCGTTGCCGCCAACTGGGATCACTTCACCGGCGGTTCCACCGGCATGGCCGGCGTCCCAACCTCGACGACGATCACCTCGGCGCTCGTGTGGTCGGTCCTCGCAATCGCGCTCGCATGGGGATTCCAACAAACACGTGTCTGTCTACGCGCCCGTGCATCCCGCGAAGACGAGCCTGCGGCGCGCGCTCTTGGAATCAATGTCATCTCCGATCGCGCCGTCGCCTTCACGTTGAGCGCGTTCATCTGCGGGATCGCGGGAGGCCTCTACGGGCAACTGGCCGGCTCGTTCGGGCCGAGCGCCTTTTTCTTGCCGACCACCTTCATCGTCGTTGCCATGCTCGTCGTCGGCGGCCGCTTCAGCCTTTCGGGAGCGGTGATCGGAGCAATCTTCCTCGCAACGGTCTCCGAGGGGCTGCGGCGGATCGAGGGTGGCGTACATGTCGGTCCGCTGCACATTCCGGCGCGCCCCGGATTGCAGGAGGTCGGACTCGCGCTGGCTCTGCTGCTGACGCTTCTGCTCAGGCCTCGCGGACTCACGGGCGGGAATGAGGTCAGCCTGCTCGACGCAGGCAAGCTCAGGCTCGGGGGACTGACGGGGCGCCGCACGAGGACGGATGCGGGGTGAGCGACGCACGCGGCACTCTGCAGGCGATAGGCATCGGCGTCGACTTCGCCGGCGTACGCGCGCTCGCCGATGTCGACCTAACGCTCGAGCGCGGCGAGATCCTCGGATTGATCGGCCCGAACGGCGCGGGAAAGACGACGCTCGTCAATGTGCTTTCAGGCTTTCAGCGGCCTACATCCGGCCGCGTCGTTCTCGAGAACCGCAACGTGACGGGCGCGCCGCCGCACAAGCTCGCCGTCCGCGGGTTGGGGCGAACGTTCCAGAGCGTGCGTCTGTTCGGAAGACTCACGGTGCTCGAGAACGTCATGGCCGGCGCCGTCGCCGGCGGCTTGCGAAGCCGCCCCGCGCGCGACTTCGCGTGGGACCTGCTCGAGCGGATGCATATGAGCCACGTTGCGGGCCTCTCCGCTTCGTCGCTGCCGCACGGTGAAGAGCGACGACTCGGGATCATCCGTGCCCTCGCGATCCGTCCTCGCTTCCTCCTCCTCGACGAACCCGCTGCCGGGCTGAACGAGACCGAGAGCTCCGGCTTGATGCAGACGCTGGCGACGCTGCCGGAGGAGTACGAGCTCGGCCTGCTCGTAATCGAGCACGACATGCCGTTGATTCTGCAGCTCTGCCACCGGATCCACGTGCTGGACTACGGCAAGACGATCGCGGAAGGCAGTCCCGAAGAGGTGCGCAAGAGTCCGAAGGTGATCGAGGCGTACCTCGGCTCGACGGGTGCGACGCATTCGGCAGGAGACACCGATGCTCCACGTTGAGAATCTCGCCGCACGGTACGGGCGTATCGTCGCGCTGCACTCGATCTCCTTTGACGTACAGCCGGGAGAGATCGTCGCGATCGTCGGTCCGAACGGTGCAGGCAAATCGACGACCCTCGCCGCGATCACAGGAACGGTGACCCCGACCGCAGGCGCGATCACCTACGACGGAGACAGCTTGGTCGGCCTGTCGCCGGAGCGCATTGTGCGACGCGGGATCGCGCTCGTGCCCGAGGGCCGCCAGATCTTTGCCTCGCTCAGCGTTGCCGAGAACCTTCAGCTCGGCACGACACCAAGGCGCGACCGCGCCGACGCGCGCGCCGACGTCGAGGGAGTGCTGGACCGATTCCCGATTCTCCGCACGTACTACCGCGCGTCCGCAGCCAAGCTCTCCGGCGGCGAGCAGCAGCAACTGGCGATCGCGCGCGCGCTTCTCTCGCGACCCAGGCTCCTTCTGCTCGACGAACCGTCCCTCGGGCTCGCCCCGATCATGATCGACCGCGTCTTCGAGACGCTCGTCGAGCTGCGGGATGCGGGAGTCACCGTGCTTCTCGTTGAGCAGAACGCCACGCGGGCGGTCGCACTCGCCGACCGTTCCTATGTCCTGCGAACCGGACGCGTCGCCATCTCCGGACAACGCGACGAGCTCCTTCGCACCACCGATTTCGCCGCCGCGTATCTCGGCGCCTAATCCAACCGGAACAACGAGAGAGGCATACACCATGAGAGAACTGCCAATCGGGATCTGTCAGCTCGAATCGCAGATCGGCACCGCCGATTTCGATCCGCGGCCGGAGAACCTGCGACGGGCGCTCGCGGCGATCGAGACCACGGCGAGCCAAGGCGCGAAGCTCATCGTCTTCGGCGAGGTCTTTCTCAACGGATACGAGACGAATGAGTTCACTCCGTTGTACGCATTGGCAGAGAGCGACGACGATCCCTACGTCGAGCAGTTGGTAGCGGAAGCGCGAGCGCGCGACGTCCACATCATCATGGGTGCCTCGACGCACAAGGGGACATTCCCGGGCCAGATGTACAACTCGGCCCTCCTGATCGGCCCCCAGGGGCTCATCGGCACCTACAGCAAGACACATGTCGCATCGTTCGCCGTCGACGGCAAGGTCGCCGCCGAAAAGGCTTGGTGGAGCCCGGGAACCGATATCCCTGTGTTCGACACCGCGCTCGGCCGAATCGGGATCGAGATCTGTTACGACAACTCGTTCCCCGAAGTCTCCCGCACGCTCGCGCTCAAAGGCGCGGAGATAATCGTCAACATCTCTGCCGCCGTCTGCGGCTTCGAGGATCACTGGGGCAAGTCGCTCTATGTCCGCTCGACCGAAAACGTCATCTGGTTCCTGCACGTTTCCGTCGTCGGTAAGCAGCGCAACTTCGAGTGCTTCGGTGGAAGCCGTCTCCTCAACCCCGATGGCGACGTCGTGTTCGAGGCGCCGCGAGGCGAAGAAGCCATTGCCGTGGCTCGAGCCGATCTCGACCTGCTCTACGCAGCGCGCGGGCAGATGGCGCCGTTCTACAACCGAAACCCGGCCCTCTACAGCGTGATCGCAGAGCCCTGACCGAAGGAGTGACATGCCCGAAGTGATCGCCGAATACATCGACCGTCTCTGCACCATCGAGATGCGCCCCAGCCGTGGCAATCTGCCCCGAGGGATGATGCACCGGCTCTATGCCGTGGCGCGCCCCGATGGCGAGAAGCCGCTGACTCTCGCCATGGCCGAAGCGCTCACAAAGCGCGTCGAGCCGAATGACACGGTATTCATCCTCACCGGTGCGGGAGGCCCCCCGGTGCTTCCCCACGGCGAAGTCGACGGACTGCTCGGCGCTGCCGCCCTTGCGCGCGTCCTGACCCTAAGCCTCGGCGCCAACGTCGTCCTGCTCACGGAGCAGCGGACAGAGCAGCCGCTGGCAGCGGTCTGCCGTGCCGCCGGCCTCAACTTCCGCCGGGCCGACGACGAGGCAAATGCGAACTCGGTCGTGTTCGTGCCGATGTCGCTCGACGCGGCGGAATGCGAAGCACAGGCCGAAGAGCTCCTCGACGAATACCAGCCCGCGGCTGTGATTGCGATCGAGAAGCTCTCACCGAACAAGAACGGCATCATTCACGGCTCGACGGGACTGAGCTACGACGACACCCATGCGAAGCCGCAGTACCTCTTCGCCGAGGCGCAGAGGCGCGGGATCCTTACCGCCGGGATCGGTGACGGAGGGAACGAGGTCGGATTCGGCAAGCTCGGTGAGCTCGTCGCGGACATCATTCCTGCAGGCCGCGTCTGTCAGTGCCCGTGTGGGGGCGGCAACATCGCTCACGTGGCAACCGACCATCTCGTCGTCGCCGCAATCTCGAATTGGGGAGGCTATGGCGTCTCGGCCATGATCGCCTTCCTCAAGGGGGACCCTGCAACAAGCTTGATCAACGAAGACGACCTGGAGCGGATGCTCCGCGCCTGCGTCGACAAGGGAGCCTACGACGGCGCGTATGCGCGTCCGCTGCTCTCCGACGACGGCGTTCCGCTCGCCGCGCAGCGCGCCTTCATCGCGTTGCTCTCGAACATTGTCGCGATCGGCCAATCGGATCTCTCTTCGCCTGGTCACTGACTTGAGCTCGCAGACATCGATCGCGGACGTCTCCCTCGCGTCGCTCAGTGCGGTAGAGAGTCGAGTGCTCTGGCTCGCAACGAGCATCGTCCACCACGCAAACAGACTGAGGGCGACTCCGTCAGGCCTGAAAGTCGGTGGTCACCAGGCATCGTCGGCGTCGATGGTGTCGATCATGACCGCGCTGTACTTCGCCCATCTCGAGGGTCCGGACCGTGTTTCTGTCAAGCCGCACGCATCGCCGGTCTTGCACGCAATCCAGTATCTGCTCGGCAAGCTCGACCGCAAGTACCTCACCACGTTGCGGCAATTCGGCGGGCTTCAGTCCTATCCGAGCCGGCAGAAGGATCCGGTGCCGGCGGACTTCTCTACAGGTTCGGTCGGAATCGGAGCGACTGCGCCGATCTGGAGCGCGCTCGCTCACCGCTATGTCGCGGGCCACTTCGACGCGCCCCCGGGTGGACGGCAGGTGTCGCTCCTGGGAGATGCGGAGCTGGACGAAGGGGCATGTTGGGAGGCGATCGTCGATCCGGTCGTGCCGCGACTGGGGGAGCTCTTGTGGGTCGTCGACCTGAACCGCCAGTCTCTCGATCGCGTTGTCCCCAACATCGCCGCCGGGCGGATCATGAGGATGTTCGAGGCCGCGGGCTGGCACACGATCACGCTGAAATACGGCCGCCGTCTCGAAGACCTCTTCGCTCTACACGGAGGCGAGTCTTTGCGTCGCCGGATCGACGAGATGCCCAACGAGGAGTACCAGCGACTCTTACGCGCGTCCGTCGAGCAGGTGCGCGAGCTGCTCCCAGGCTCGGGGCCAGGTCGGCGTGAAGTGACGCAGCTCATCGCGGGTGTCGAGGATGAGGAGCTTGTCGTCGCTCTGCGCGATCTGGGTGGACACGATCTGCAGGGCTTGCGCGCAGCGTTCGCGGAGGCCGACGCAGTATCCGATCGTCCATCCGTCGTCTTCGCCTACACGGTCAAAGCGTGGCGCCTACCCACCCAGGGGCATCCCGGTAATCACTCGGCCCTCGTCACGCCCGAGCAATGGGAGGTGCTGGCGACCGAGCTCGGCGCCAAGGCAGCTGACCCGTGGGCGCGATTCGAAGAAGGAACACCCGAGGCCGAGCTCTGCCGTCGCGCCGCAGAACGCCTCGAGCGGCCTGAGGTCACCCTGCATCCGACACCGATCGTGCCCGGTTCGCTCGGCGGCGTGTATTCCGGTAGCGGCTCGACGCAGCAGACGTTCGGCCGCGTACTGGTCGATCTCGCCCGCGACGAGCCCGAAGTGGCGGCACGTGTCGTGACAGTGAGTCCGGATGTGGCTTCGTCGACCAACCTCGGAGGCTGGATCAACCGCGTCGGTCTCTGGCACCCGGGCGAGCCGACGGACTGGTTCGCCGATGACTCGGACATGCTCGTCCGCTCACGCGAGAGCGAACACGGCCAGCACATCGAGCTCGGTATCGCCGAGGTGAACCTCGTGAGCCTGCTCGGCGAGCTCGGAGCGACCTGGTCGCGCAACGGCCAACCGCTCCTACCCATCGGAACGCTGTATGACCCGTTCGTGAACCGGGCGCTCGAGCCGTGGTCGTTCGGGATCTACGCCGGCGGCCAGTCGATTCTCGTCGGCACGCCCTCCGGCGTAACGCTGGCTCCCGAGGGCGGCGCACACCAATCGATCAGCACGCCGTCGGTCGGGTTGGAGCAGCCGGGTTGCGTCGCGTGGGAGCCGGCGTTCGCCCAGGATCTGGAGTGGACGCTGCTGTACGCGCTCTCCCTGCTCGGCAGGCCGGGCGGATCGTCTTCGTATTTTCGGCTTTCGACGCGCCCCGTCGACCAGGCGCTCGCGGGTGTGCCTGAAGAAGCCGCCGCGCGCGAGCGGCGCCACCGGCAGGCGCTCGAGGGCGCGTACCGGATCCGCACTGCGGACGGCGCTCCGCAGGTGACGCTTGTCGGCATGGGGGCTGTCGTCACTGAAGTTCTCGCGGCCGCAGATCACTTGACGCAGTGGGGTTTCGCTGCCGACGTCGTCTGCCTCACCTCGGCCGACCTCCTCTTTCGCGCTCTCCGCGCTCGCCAAGGTCTTCGCGACGGTCCGTACGGAATTCTCGACGAGGTGTTCCCCGAGGAACGGGCAGCACCCATCGTCAGCGTCCTCGACGGGCACTCGCACACGCTGAGCTTCCTCGGGGCGATTCGAGCACAGCCGATCGCCTGCATGGGCGTGGATGACTTCGGGCAGTCCGGCGACGTCGCCGATCTCTACGAACACTTCGGAATCGATACAGACACAATCGTCGGGGCAACGCTTGATCTCATCGACTAGACGATCGAGCATTGCGCAAGAAGATCTGCTCCTGCGTGTGCATGTGTCGGGACCGGTACCGGCGCGCATCACCGACGAGCTGCAGCGCGCGTTTCTCCTCTTGAACGACCACCGCGGTGCCGACGGGGTTCTGTCGCTCATCACGACCACCATCGATGAGAGCTACCTCGAAGAAGCCGGGCCGCAATTGAAGGTCCTCGCAAACTACGGCGTCGGGGTCAACAACATCGATCTTGAAGCGGCCAAGCGTCGCGGGGTTCTGGTGGCGAACACTCCGGATGTCCTCACGAGCACGACCGCCGAGCTTGCGATCAGCCTCATGCTCGCACTGCTGCGCCGGGTCGCTGAAGGCGACCGACTGCTGAGACGGCGCGAACCCTGGCAGTTCTCACTCGAGTTCATGCTTGGCGAGAGCCTCGACGGCAAAGTGCTCGGCATCATCGGCGGGGGCCGCATCGGGCGCGAGACCGCACGACTCGCGGAGGCTTTCGGTGCCAAACCCATCTACGTCGGCCGCGGAGATTCGCTTACGCACCTTCTTCGACAGGCGGACATCGTCAGCCTGCATTGTCCATTCACAGACGACACACACCACCTGATCAACGAAGCGACACTTGCGCAAATGCAGCCGACGGCCATCCTTGTGAACACCGCTCGCGGCCCGATCGTCGACGAGACCGCGCTCGTAAAAGCGCTGCGCGCCGGCGCCATCGCAGGCGCGGCGCTCGACGTCTTCGAATTCGAACCGGCGGTGACCGACGAGCTTCTCTCGATGGACAACGTCGTTCTGACACCGCATCTCGGGAGTGCCACACGCACGACGCGAGAAGCAATGGGGATGCTCGCCGTCAGCGCAATCAGATCAGTGCTGATCGACGGTCAACCACCACCAAACACGGTTGCCTGACGCGAAGCGCTCAACTCGGCAGACGAGCGTGCACGTGTTGAGGATCGCCGCGACCGCGACGACGAGCGGCATCAGGACAGCAGGCAGCGTCCCGAAGACGAACGGGAGGATGACGAGCGCGCCGAGCCCTCCGATGAGCGCCTCCAGGAGAACGCTCTACCCGCCACTTGCGCCCTGAGTCGTTGCCTCCTCGAGGTGCGCGTGCCCCGCCGCGAAAATGCTGGATGGGGTAGACCGCCAGCGCGACGACGATGCCGGCCACGAGCGTGCCGACGAGCAGCGCACGTCTGCTCGACACCTGGTTCACGCGATCAGCCGCTCCCGGTAACCCGTGAGCCGGCCGAGCACCTCGTAGAGCGCGGCGATGTCGCGCTCGCCGTAGCCGAATCCGAGCGCAACCTTCAGCACTCTGTCGGCTGCCCGGGCCGACGGCACCGGGACACGGAGCTCGCCGGCGGTCTCGAGTGCGAGCGCGATGTCCTTTTGCATGAGCTCGACGTCGAACCAGGCTTCGTCCGGCAGGGCGAACACGAGGCCGGCCCGGGCTTTGAGCATCGGCGACCCGATCGGGCTCTGCGTCATCACGTCGCTTGCGAGGTTGGGGTCGATGCCCGCACGCTCCGCGAGGAGCAGCCCCTCCGAGAACGCGAGCATCTGGACGGCGAGGCTGATGTTGATCGCGAGCTTGAGCACGAGCCCCTGCCCGTTCTCGCCGACGTGGGTCGGGCTGCCGAGCTCGCGGAGGATCGGCTTGGCGCGCGCGTACGCGTGCGCGTCTCCGCCGACCATGATCGTCAGCGTTCCCGCCTGCACCTGCGGAACGCTTCCCGATACAGGTGCGTCGAGCATGGCCGCCCCGGTTGCGCGCACGCGCTCCGCGAGCTCGCGGCTCACGCGCGGGCTGACCGTGCTCATGTCGAGCCAGATCTTCGACGGATCGAGGCCGGCGAGGATTCCGTCCGGCCCCGAGGCAACAACTGTGAGTACGGCGTCGTTCGGAACGGACGTGAAGACGACGTCGGCGCGCTTGGCAACCTCGCGGGGGGTGTCGCACCACTGCAGCCCGTCCTGCACGAGGTTCTCCGCCTGCTCTCGGTGTTGCTCCTCCCCGTAGACGGGATAGCCGGCGGCCAGCAGCCGGGCGGCCATGTTGCCGCCCATGTTCCCGAGGCCGACAAAGCCGAGCCGTGGCTTCTTCATCGCACGATCTCCAGTGCCAGGTCGGGCGGGCATCCGCGTGCGACGAGGGCGGCTATCTCGTGCCAGTCGACGACACCGGCGAATTTCGTGGCGAGCGCCCGCGAAAAGCCGAGTCTGCGGAGCTGCTCGGCGCGCCAGGCGTGGACGAGAGTCACGCGGTCGATTGTGCTTTCGACGAGCACGGCGTCTGACATGAGGATCGCCTCCATCGTTCTCTCCTCCCGAGTCGAGGTGTTCGACGCGTGAAGGATCGCGCCGACGGGCGGCGTCGTCATCGAAGCCAGCGGTCGTCATTGCCCATGGCTAACGCCATCTCGCGGGTACCTGCTAGCTGCAATGCGCAGCCGCTCGACGCGTTCCGGGAGGCTGCTCGCGTCATGAACGCGAAGGACCCCGGAGACGGGGTCCTTCGCGTTTCCACCGAGACGTGATCCTGCCTAGGGTGTCGTCGTCGTTCCGCCGTTCGCCGATCCGCCCGTGCTCGACGGCAGCAGGCTCTTGCAGGCGGCCGTCGCCTTTGTGAACGTCGAGCTCGACGGAGACGTCTTGCCGAACGTGACGCCGTGGGACTTGAGGCACGCCGTGTACTTCGCGAACGCCGGGTTCTGCTGGCCGCCCCCGTTCGCGTTGCCGCCGCGGCCGCCGAAGCCTCCACCGGCGGGTCGCAGGCTCTGACACGCCGTCATCGCCTTCTGCTGCTTCGGCGTCAGGTTTCCAAAGCGGCCACCTGCGCCGCCGGCGGGCGGAGTCCCGTTCGCGGGCGGCTGTCCGCCACCGGCCGGAGGCGTTCCGCCTCCCTGTCCGCCTTGGCCGCCGCCGGGCCGCGCCGGAAGCGTGACGCCTTGTTTGGCCAAGCAGTCCCGGAACGCCTGGAACGCCGAGGCGTTGGCCCCGCCGCCGCCGGGAGCAGGCGTCGTCGTAGTGCCGGTCGTCGTCGACGCCGGAGGGGATGCCGCGCTGCTCGAGCCGCCGCTCGAGCCGCCACATCCTGCCGCGAGCGCAGCGAGGCACAGCGCGCCGAGGACGACGGCGATGTAGACGCGCGTCCTCCTAACCACCGTTTGCCACCGCGATCGACGTTGCGGTGTAGCTGCCGTCCTTCGCCTGCGTACCGACGACAGTCACCACCGAGCCGGGCTTGATGTTCTTCACGCTCGAGGTGACGGTCTTCGTGACACGCGAAGTCGCGGATGTCTTGACGAGCGACGTCGTGCCCGAGCTGTCGGTGACGTAGAGCGTCGTGCCCTTGATGAGTGTCACCGTGCCGGTGGTGCCGCTCGCGGCGGCACCGAAGCCGCCGCCGGCTGCACCGCCGGCGCCGCCACCTCCGCCACCGAAGCCGCCCGGGAATCCGCCGGCGCCGCGGGCGCGCCCGAACGCAGCCGCCGCACCGCCGGCTCCGCTCGTCGCGGCCGCGGTCTTTCCGTAGTGCTTCTGCACCTCGGCGCCGACGACGAACGTCAGTGCGACGACGAGCAGTGCGGCGAGCGCCATCGTCAGCCGGGGCAGACGCCGCTTGCGGCGCGCGAGGATCTGTGTGAGGAGTTCGTTGTCCGCCGACGCGACTGCGTCGGGAGGACCGGTCATGGCGTGCATGTCTCAGTGCTCCTATTCGTAGCGAAGGGCGTCGATCGGTCGGAGCGACGCCGCGCGGTTTGCGGGATAGATGCCGAAGAAGAGGCCGACGCCGACACCGACGCCGAATGCGAGTGCGACCGACGACCATGCGAGTACAGGCTGGACGCCGACGATCTTGAAGTGACTTCCGACGATTCCGGCAACCACACCGGTTGCACCGCCGATGATCGAGAGGAGCACGGCCTCGGTGAGGAACTGGCCGAGGATGTCTCCCTTCTGCGCACCGATCGCCTTGCGGATACCGATCTCGCGGGTCCGCTCCGTGACGGTGACGAGCATGATGTTCATCACGCCGATACCGCCGACGAGCAGTGAGATCGCCGCCACTGCGGCGAGCAGCACAGTGAAGGTGTGAGTGTTCGAGCTCGTCGCGGTGAGCAGCGACGCCTGGTTCTGGATGTTGAACGCGGCTGTGCCGTCGGTGTTCTGATGCGTCGGCTGGAGAAGCGACTGCGCCTCGGCCTGCGCCGCGTCGACCGTCGTGCTCGCTGTCGCTTCGACGACGATCTGACTGAGCTGTCCGCTCTGTCCGACGAGCAGATCCTGCGCGGTCGTCAGCGGGAGGATGACGATGTCGTCCTGATCTTGAAAACCGTTCGAGCCCTTCGGCGTGAGGAGGCCCTCGACCTGGTACGTCGCGCCGTTGAGCTGCATCGTCTGGCCCAGTGGGTCGGTGCTGCCGAAGAGGTTCGTCGCGACCGTGGCGCCGATGACGACGACACGCGCATGCTTGCTCTCATCCGACGAGGTGATGAACGTCCCTTCCGAGACCGTCGCCTTCCGTGCCTCCGCGTAGCTTGGGGTCGTTCCGAGTACCTGGCCCGGCGTCTCGGACGCGGAGCCGCGGACAGCCGTGACGGATTGCGCGGTCACGACGGGGACGACCGCCTTGATGTCCGGCGCGTTCACCTTGTTCTGGAGCGTCGCGACGTCCTTCATCGTGAGGAAGGTGAACGAGCTCGATGTCGACGCCTGGCGGCCGAAGGTCCGGCCGCCCGCCTGGATCGTGAGCATGTTCGTGCCGAGCCCCTCGATCTGCGACTGCACCGCCGCGGCGGAGCCGTGCCCCACGGCGACGAGCAGGATCACCGACGCGACGCCGATGGTCACGCCGAGCAGGGTGAGGAACGATCGCAACCGGTTTGCGAGCACGCCCTGCACGGCCATCCGGATTGCCTCGGTCAGGCTCATATCGGCACGACTTGCGGCTGCAGGGTCTGGATGCCCGGCTGTGGCGGCGCGCCGAGCAGCGGTGCGCGACGTTCGTCCGTGATGATCTCCCCGTCGGCGAGCGCGATCACGCGCTTCGCGTGCGCGGCGACGTCATGCTCGTGCGTGATCATCACGATCGTCCGGCCGGCCTCATTCAGTTCGGCGAAGAGCTGTAGGACTTCGAGCGTCGACGTGGTGTCGAGATTGCCGGTCGGCTCGTCGGCCAGGATGATCGCGGGATCGGTGACCATCGCCCGTGCGATCGCGGCACGCTGCTGCTGCCCGCCCGAGAGCTCCGATGGGATGTGATGCGTGCGGTTGCTCAGGCCGACCAGTTCGCACGCGTGCAGCGCACGTTCACGCCGCTCGTCTGCGTTGACACGTTGATAGACGAGCGGAAGCTCGACGTTCCGCAGCACGCTCGTGCGTGGAATGAGGTTGTAGCTCTGGAACACCAAGCCGATCCGACGGCTCCGGATGAACGCGAGCTCGTGATCGTCGAGCTGCGCGACGTCGAGCGACTCGAGGAAGTAGTGCCCGTCGGACGGGATGTCGAGGCAGCCGATGATGTTCATCAGCGTCGACTTGCCGCTGCCTGAGCTGCCCATAATCGCGACGTAGTCGCCGCGATCGACGCGGAAGTCGATCGAGCGGAGCGCCCGCACTTCTATCTCTCCGGCGCCGTAGATCTTGGTCACGGCAGAGAGCAGCATGAGCGGGCGCCCCGTCAACGAGGGAGTGAGCGCGGGAGTGCTCATCCGCCCGGCCGGCCGCCGCCGCCGCCGAAGCCGCCGCCGCCGAGCCCGCCCAGACCGCCGGCCGGACGTGCCGTAGGCGTCGTCAAGGTGCCGGCCGTGCCGGTGGAGCGCGCGACCGTGGTCGAGATCACGTACGTCTGGCCGGCCGTCAGACCGCTCACGATCTCCGTGGCGTTGTCGCCCGCGAGGCCTGCGACGACCGGCACCGGCGTCGCGACGCCGTTCTTCATCACCGTCACGCGCGCGTTCTGTCCGCTGCCGGTCACTGCGGCCGTCGGCACCTGCACGACGTTGTCCTCCTCGGCGATGGTGACGGTGACGTTTGCGGTCATCCCCGGCTTCAGCTGCTTGTTCGCCCGGTCGAGCGCGAACGTCGCGGTGTACTGCACGACGCTCGACGAGGAGCTCGCCACCGGGTTGATCGCCGCGATGTGAGCGGCGAGCTGCGCGCCGCCGAGCGCGGACACCGTGATCGTGGCGGGCTGGCCGACGGCGAGCTTCGCCACGTCGCTCTCGGCGAAGGCTGCACTGACCTGCATCGACGACAGGCCGATCAGCGTCACGAAGCCGGAGCTCGACGACCCGGTGGATCCGGTCGACGATGCGCCGGTGCCCGAGGTCGAGCTCGATGTGCTCGAGCTCGACGAAGCGAGCCCGCCGCCGGATACGGACTGGCCGACGATCCCGCTGACGGCCGCGACGGTGCCGCCGAGCGGCGCCCGCAGCGTTGTCTGCGACAGCGTCTTCTGCGCACTCGTGAGGTTCGTCTCCGCCTGCACGATCGAGCTCTGGAGCTGCGCCATCACGCTTGCGGTCGGCGGCGCCTGCTTCACCGTCACCCCGAGTGCTGCGGAGGTCGCCTGCAGCTTCGCGTTCGCCACCTGTTGCGTTGCCGACTGGATGCTCTGCTTGCCCTGGGCGACCGTGCTCGCCTGCTTCGTCGTCACGTCGGTGACGTTCGCCTTGTCGGTGACGATCTTCGTCTCGTCGTTCTGGATCGAAGTCTGGTCGGCCTTCACCGCGTTCACCGTCGACGTCAGGGTCGACAGGGCCGCCTGATCCTGCGAGAGCTGGTAGGCGTCATTCGAGAGCGTCTGGCTCAGCGCCTGCACCTCTGCCGCGAGCGAGTCGAGCGTGGTCTGGTCGTTGCTCGCGGCAGAGGTGTTTCCCGCCGCCTTGTCGGAGGCGAGCTGCTGGTTCCACTGGACCTGCTGCGCCTGGAGGCCGAACTGCGTCTGCTGGTCGTTGTGCTGGCGCGTCTGGTCGTCGTTCACCGTTCCCTGCGCGACGCTTGCGGCCGCCTGCACGGCGGCGAGGTCGGCGTATGCCCCGAGATCGGTCTTCAATTGCGCGGTGACCGTGACTTCGCCGCTCTGGTCGGTGCTCAACTGCTGCTTCGCCTGCGTCACCGCCTGGGCGGCGCTCTTGTTGTTCGTGGAGGCACCGGTCTTTGCGCTCTGCAGCGCAGCCTGCGCCGAGGTCACGCCGGCCTTCGCCTGCTTGACGGAGAGCGCGTCCTGCTGCCGCTGTGCAGCGGTCTCGCCGGTGACCGCGTTCTGGAGGCTCGCCCGTGCGGAGTTGAGCGCCGCCTGCGCCTGGCGCACGCCGGCCGCCGCATCGGTCGAGTCGATCGTCCCGAGCACCTGACCCGCCTTGACGTGCTGACCCGCCTTCACGTCGACATGCGTAAGCGTGCCGCCGTTCTGGAAGTCGAGGGTGAGATCCTTCGCCGCCGCGAGGCTGCCGGTTGCCGACACCGAGGAGAGAACGACGCCGCGCTTCACGGTGCCCGTCTGCTGGACGACCGAGCTCGCGGGCGACGCCGGGGCGGAGGAGACGACGAGGTACGAGACCACTCCGATCAACGCGGCGAGCCCGAGCAGCCCGATGTTGAGCCAGCGAATGCCGCCGCGGCCGAGGCTCGGTGCGCGGCTCGCGATCGCCGCAGCGAAGGCGTTCATACGCCGATCGCCTGGACGTGGGGGAGTGACAGCGGATGCATCGGTTTCACCTCGGTGATTGCGCGGACGAGTCGACGAACATGTGATGACAGTCGCCTGCACGGTGAAGATGGGCCTGACGGAAAGCTGAAGGTTTGATGAGAACCCCTTGTCGGCCGTCTCTCTCAGCAAGTCTTCAGCGAGGCTTCAGGCCGCGATTACGCCCTCGCAACAATTTCCCTCGAGGATCGACCCATGCGCCGCGCCCTTCTTCCAACGCTCGCTCTTACAGCCGTCGTCATGTGCGTGGCCGTCGCCGCCGACGTGGTCGCAGCCGCTCCGCCTGCGAGCGCGATTCAGAAGCTCGTTGCCTGCATGCAGGCGAAGGGATACACGGGTCGGCCGAGCCCGGCGCAGCGTTCGAATGCGAAATACAACACCGCCCACGCGGCCTGCGCGAAACAGGCCGGCCTGACCGGCGTGGGGGCCAGGAGTACGAGCGCGAAGTACGTCTCGTGCATGAAGAAGCACGGGATCACGATCTCGCCGACGAAGAAGCCGAGCCGTACGAGCGCCGCCTACAAGAAGGCGAACGCCGCGTGCGCCTCGCTTCGCAAGAGCTAGACCAGAACCGGTAGCCGCAGCCGGAACAACGAGCCGCCGCCGGGCGGCGTCTCGACGCTGACGGAGCCGCCGTGCGCCTCGGCGATGT
>Ga0193728_1000181_pt1 | contig 28674 bp, 30 predicted proteins | sample U1c1metaG_FD_143037 | JGI IMG/M metagenome (GOLD analysis project Ga0193728, IMG submission 143037) | Soil microbial communities from a riparian zone of the East river system, Colorado, United States - U1c1 | ecosystem: Environmental > Terrestrial > Soil > Riparian zone | place: USA: East River... | reverse complement strand
CGTGCAGCAGCTATCCGACACCGTCGAGGTGCGGCGTTCTGACGGGGTTGGCTGCCAAGCTAACCGCTCAGGACTCGGCTCGGTTCAGCCAGACGACTCCTACGCGACAGGAGTCCCTTTCCCCATTGGTTGATCGGTGTCTCGATGAAGTGGAATGACAGCATCGCGAGCCCGACGCTACCGACCGCGGCCACGATCACAACCAACCAGGTCTCGGCGATGAACTGTTGGAGGTACGGGATCAGCCAACGGTGAATCAGGTAGATGCCGTAGGAGATCTGCCCGAGGTACACGATTGGGCGGAAGGACATGGCGGTTGCGACTCGCGTGCCGCTCCACGCGATGGTTGCTGCCAGCACGCAACCGAAGAAGATCACCGACACCGACAGCGTGATCGTCATGTGGGGTGTCGTCGCGAAAGGAAACGCCCAGTATGCGCCGAGGAACACGAGCGCCATGATGCCGGCAGCGACGGTCAGCAGTCGACGATGCTCCTGAAAGAGTCGCATGCCCCACTGCTTCTGCGCGAGGGCGATCGCCGCACCCAGAGCGAGGCCATCAGCGCGAGCTGGAAGCATCGAGTATGCGGATTCCCAGTTGACCGTCTCGGTGAGCCAGAGCCGGATGAACGGAGCCGCGACGATGATCACGCCGATCAGGATCCAGCGCATCCTCACCGAGCGGACGAAGAAAAGCAACAGGGGCCACAGCAGGTAGAACTGTTCCTCCACCGCCAGTGACCACAAGTGTGCGAGTGGTCCCAGCGTGCCGACACCCGACGAGCTGTAACCAAAGTTGCTGAGAAAGACGACAGCCCAGGGCACCATCGGTAGTGCTGCCGCGCCCATGAAGATCACCGCGAGCAAAATGTTCAGGTAGTAAGCCGGGAAGATGCGCAGCACGCGGCGGGCGTAAAACTTCGAAAAGTAACCTTTGCCCGGCCCGGACCGGATGAGCCCACCTGTGATCAGGTAGCCGGACAGCAGAAAAAACATGTCGACGCCGGAGCGCCCTATCCAGATGCCACCCGGTATCGCGTGCTGGAAGAACACGAGCGTTACCGCAACGAACCGCAGACTATCGAGCGGCAGGTACCGGTGGTTCGTCTCGACCATCTGCACCGAAAGACAATAACAGAGGGTCGATTCGCGGGAACGGAAAAGCCCAGTGCGCAGCCGAAACGCTGCAGCACTGGGCTGTCCAAATGCTGGTGACCTTTACGGGGGATGGACCACAGCATCGGAACGAGCCAAAAAGCGGCGCCTGATTGTCGACTTGGGTGAGCCGCAGATTCCGCCATTGGGGCGTTCAGCCCTGACAGTTCGGGTTCTGTCGGGCTGCAATAGACGCTACAGTATGTCCCCCTAAAGGCGGACCGACTTTTCACCCCCTCTTCGGGGGGCAGCGCCAGCTTTAGCTCATCGTCCTGGCTCTCAGCGCAGCAATGCGCAGTTGCATTGCGCGAGCACACGAGAAAGACCCCCGCACTCGGCTACCCGAAAGCCTGGCGGGGGTCTATCGAGTTTCGAAATTGCTTACCCTAGCCAATCGAAACCCGAGATGTTGCCTGTCAATCATAACCCAGTTTGCGAGGCGGGGGTACACCGATCGGTACACCGATAAGGGAAAGGTCAGCGAAGGGTGAGGGCAGTCTCTGACTCGACGCGGGACAGCTTCTCGGGGTTGCGGACGTAGTAGAGACCGGCGATCCGGGCATCCTCAATACGGATGGCGATTATCCCGTCGACCTCGCCGTCCACGTGTACGACGAGTGCCGGGTTGCCGTTGACCGCGGTGGGGCCAACGGTGACGGCCCCCGGGTGCTTGCCAAGAGCACCGACCATGAAGCGGATCACCTTTTCGGCGCCGATGATCGGGCGCAGCGCAGCCTGTTTGATTCCGCCGCCGTCGGTCACCAGTACGACGTCAGGTGCGAGCACGTCGAGAAGACTCTGCAGGTCTCCTGTTTCAAACGCGAGCTGGAACGACTCCAGCGCCGCTCGTGTCTCGGTTGGCGAGACCGCAACTCGGGGGCGACGGGCATCGACGTGTCGGCGGGCACGATGGGCGATTTGGCGCACGGCGGATGGGCTCTTGTCGACGGCGGTGGCGATCTCGTCATAACTGACATCGAAGGCCTCGCGCAGGACGAAGACGGCGCGCTCGGTCGGCGACAGCGTCTCGAGAACGAGCATTATCGCCATCGACACACTCTCGGCGAGTTCGACGTTGTCCGCCACATCCGGCGCGGTGAGCAGTGGTTCCGGCAGCCAGGGGCCGATGTACGTCTCCTTGCGGTTATTCATCGTGCGGAGCCGGTTGAGTGCCTGCCGAATCGTGATCCGTACCAGGTACGCGCGCCGATCAAGCACCTGGTCGAGGTCGACCTTGATCCACCGCAGCCACGTTTCCTGGAGGACATCCTCGGCGTCGGCCGCCGATCCGAGCATCTCGTACCCGACCGTGAAAAGCAGATTGCGGTGGGCGAGGAAGGTCTCCGTCGCCGGATTGGTGCTGTGGTCACGCATGTTTCGAAGCCCTCCCTTCACGATCGACGCTAGCTGTTCAGGCCGTCGCGGGTGCTCGAACCTCGGCGCGCTTCGCGTTTAGCAGCTGCTGGCGCTTGCCATCCTTCGACCAACCCCAGCTCAGCGAGCCGGGCTTACGCGCCTCGTCGATCAGCTGTTTCACTGTTCCCCGGCACACGAACTCCTTGATCCCGGCGCCAGACCGGCCGGCGAGGAAAAGCTCCGTTGCGACGTCGTTCCGGTGAGCGAACTGGAAGATGCCGGCCCGACGACCGAGACTGATGCACTGGCCGGCGAAACCCAGCTCGATTGGCGCGGGCTGCGTGCCCGCGATTCGGCTGAGCACTGTGTCCGCAGCGTGCGCGCCCAGCGGGCCAGCGGCCTGACAGCTCATCCGGAACGGAAGATCTGATGGCGCGGCAGAATCCCCCGCCGCGACGATGTGCGTGTCGTCCACGCTCGTCAGTGTCTCGTCCGTGAGGAGACGCCCCAGGCTGTCCGTGCTCAGCCCGCTCTGGCTGGCCAGCTCCGGCACTCCGAACCCGGCAGTCCAGATCGTTACAGCGCTGGGAAGCGCACGGCCGTCACTGAGTTCCACGGCGTCTCGGGGCACGGCAGTCACCGTGGAGCCCGCGCCGTCGAGCACGGTCACGCCCAGCTTCGCCAACCGATTGGCCACCGAGCTGCGACCCCGAGGATGCAGGTATGGGCCGACTACCTCGCCACAGACCAGGGTCACGGTGTGGCCCAGTTCCGCCAACTCGGAGGCGGTTTCGATGCCGCTCGGACCGGCTCCGACAACCGTGATGGCTGCCGTCGGGCCGGCGTCGTCCAGAACGGCTCGCAGCCGCTCGGCCTGCTCGAGGCTGGCGATGGGATGGGCGAACTCCGCGGCTCCCGGAGCGAGCGGGCGGGCGCTGCCGCTACCGACTGCGTAGATCAGGTAGCTGTAGGCGACCGTGTCGCCTGAGGCCAACATCACGTTGCGGTCGGAGGCGTTGATCCGTGTCACGGTATCGACCAAAAGCCGAACACCACCGGCGAGCACATCTCCGTAATCGACGACCGCATCGTTTGACCCGCCGACCAGCTGGTGCAGGCGAATTCGCTCGACGAAGGTCGGGCGCGGGTTGATCAGGGTCACCGTCACGTCGCGGCGCTGCATCAGGCGGTTTGCAGCCATCACGCCGGCGTAGCCCCCGCCGATCACGACAATGTTGGCGTCAGTCATGGTGTCTCCTTTTGTTGAGGTTCGGCCATAAGACACCGCGTGATCGATCGTTGTGACACCATGCGACAAGAATCTCCCCGCGTGCGCGCCCGGCCCTGCACACAGCCCGGACGCTACCGCTACGGCGTGAGTTTGTCCTCGAACTGTGGGCAGTACGACTGCACGCCGATGGCGATCAGTTCCGCCACCTCGAGAGTAGAGAATGGCGAGTTCGCGGGGATTCTGGCGTAGACATCCGATAGCTCCCCACCGCCCTCGAACACCTTGCAGCCTCCCGAGCCAGTCGACTCAAGGATGCCGTCGCTAGCGCCGGCCAGTTCCGGATATCTGCTCCGCACAAATCCCAGGAACACCTCGTTTGCGACGGCGGCGGTTGCGGTCGGCCGGGGCGTGCTGGTCGCCGCCGGGCGCGCCGTGCTCGCGAACACGTGATCCAGCGTGATCGCACCCCCGACGAAGAGCACGGCGAGCGCACCGAAGGCAATCATCACCGCTGGCGCGCGCAACTCACGATCGAGAGCCATGCGCGAAATTCAACGGCGACCAAGGACAGAAAGCAATAGACATCGTGGAATTCAGCACGGAGCGACTCACGGAGGGTGGTCCCGCGCAGAATGTAAGGGTGAACGAGTTGGATGGACTTCGCACCGAGATTACGAACCACCCCTCCAATGCGTGGGCGGCGCAGCTTGGATACGCGCCGCTCTACGCGGCAGAGTCGAGCGCACGAATCGCCGTCATCGGGCAGGCGCCCGGCCGGAAGGCGCAGGAGAGTGGAGTCCCGTGGGATGACGCGAGCGGAGCGAAACTGCGCGACTGGCTGGGGGTGACCGTCGAGCAGTTCTACGATCCGAACCTCGTCGCTCTCGTGCCGATGGATTTCTACTATCCCGGCAAGGGGCCTAGTGGCGACTTGCCGCCGCGGCCCGACTTCGCACCCCTGTGGCATCCGCGACTGCTGGCACTGCTACCGAATATCGCGCTGACCGTGCTGATCGGCGGCTATGCCCAGAAGTACTACCTCGGTGCGCGAGCGAAGCCAACCCTGACCGAGACCGTGCGGTCCTATCGTGATTTCCTCCCGGAACGGATTCCGCTGGTGCACCCATCGCCCCTCAACTTTCGATGGCAGGGCAGAAACCCCTGGTTCATGACCGATGTGCTTCCGGAGTTGAAGTCGTTGGTTCGCGCGGCTCTCCTGTGAGGGCTACCCGCCCGCAGCCATCTGATTCTTGACAACCACCGGGGAAATGGCTTCCGCATCGGCTGGAGTCGTGAAATCGGGCGAGGAGACAACGAGCCAGAATCTGCCGATGAAGAATTGGGCCGAGCCGATGCCTGCTGTGGCGCCAAAGTATCCCCGCTCGCCGTTTGCGGATATTGCGGTGCCGTTCGCCGCCGCCGACTTGGCGGCCGCGAAGTCGGTGGGGGTGGGTGTCGCTATGGCAACTTCGAGCAGGGCGCCCGAGGATTCGTTGATCCATCCGCAGGTTTGGCCCAATTGATCCTTGACCGCCGCGGCGAGCGTCCCGGACTTGGGCGCGTAGCTGGAGTCGACCACATAGTTGGGGTTGTACGCATAGAGCTGATCGGCCGTGATCAGAGTGCCGCAGTTCTCCACGAACGCCTCGCTGGTTGGCGTAACCGTCGGCGTGGGCTTTTGGGTCGGCGTCGATGATGCCGAATCGTGTGCGCTCGGTGTCGGCGGCGCTGCCACTGGCTGAACGCAACCCGCCAGAGATAGCGCGACGGCCAGTCCGGTCGCAATCATGCCAACGCGAAATCCAAGTCTTGCCGGTGTCATCTTCATCCTGCTCCGAAGCCTAATAGCGGGACTGTGCGCATTCCCGAGGTGGGATCGTGCGTCCCCGTTTTTCTCACGGATCATCCACTTAGAGTTGACAGGATGCGACTGCTACTAATCAGGCACGGCCAGACGATCGACAATGTGAATGGGAGCCTCGGCACGGTCATTCCGGGTCCTGCCCTCACCGACCTCGGCGAAGAGCAGGCTGCCGCGATACCGGCGGCGCTCGCGGCAGAGGACATCCAGGCCGTCTCTGCCTCGACCATGCAACGGACAGCTCTGACCGCGGCCCCTCTAGCCGCTTCGCTCGGTCTCGACGTTCAGATTCTGGACGGCCTTCGCGAGATCGGCGCGGGCGATTTCGAGGGACTGTCCGACCGGGAGTCAATCCACACCTACATGGGCACGATCCTTTCCTGGTGGCATGACAGCGCCGGGCGAATCCCCGGCAGCGAAAGCGGGGACGAGTTCTTTGCCCGATTCTCGGATGCGATCGGCCGTGCGACGGATGGACACAGCGGAACCGTCGCAGTCTTCAGCCACGGCGCCGCTATCCGCACCTGGGCATCCGCGACCTCGGCCAATATCGACGAGGCGTTCAGCCGGGTACACGACCTCCCAAATACCGGCATGATCGTGCTCGAGGGGTCGCCGCTTGACGGCTGGGTCGCAACCCACTGGGACGGCGAGCCGGTCGGCGGCAAACAGCTCGATGACGCAACCGCTCTCGACCCGACGGGCGAAGCGGAGGCTTAGGCGGCGATCAGGACCTGCTCCGAGGCCCGAATACTGACGACGGCGCGCGCCAGCTCATACTCATCGGCGACTTCGAGAAGCAGTTCCTGCTCGGTAATGTCGAGGACCTGGCAGATGGCGCTCAGGATTTCGGATGAGGCCTCCTTGCGTCCGCGTTCGATCTCAGAGAGATAGGGCAGAGAGATCCGAGCCTCTTCAGCCAGGGCTCGAAGGGTCTTGCCCTGCTCCTGGCGCAGACGTCGGAGCACGAACCCGATAGCGCTTCGTAGCAACATCCCGACCCCTTCCGTGAGGTAAGCCTAGGCCGCGTGATCGCGAATTTGTCAGCCTTCAGGCGGTTCTGCTGACGGCAGAACCGGTGCGGGCGGCGTGAGCGCCAGCACTAACGTGTCGGCGTTTCCGTTTCGTCCGACGGGCAGGTATCCGACCTTCTCGTACAGCGAGCGAGCAGCGTGGTTCCCGTCTTCGACACTCAGGCTTAGCCCCGGCAGGCCGAGGTCCTGCGCCGTGTGCATGAGTGCGGCGAGCATCGCGCGACCGACGCCGCGGCCGCGGGCCTCAAGAGTCACCGCGATCGTGACCTCGGGAATGTCGTCGCTGACGTAGCCATACCCGGCATCCTTCGCGGTGCCGAACCGTGCCCACGCCGCACCAATTGTCCGCGTGCCATCCTGCGCGATGACGCCGAAGTCGCTCGGTCGCTTCCAACCCTCGAGATACCGCCAGGAATTCGGGTCCGTCTCGACGGAGGCACGGGTTGTGCCGCGCGTCCCATCCCAGTTGGTCGCCTCGACCAGCATCTCGGCGAGGATGTCGAGATCGGCGTCGGCCGCCTGTCGAAGAGCCGGTTGGAGCTGTCGGCTCGCCCGCCTCGACACGCTGCGCCAGATGAACGCAAGCACCACCGCCTCGATGACGGCGATCGAGTAAATGGCAACCTGTGAAAGGAGGTTGCTGAACGTCAAGCGATAAACGAGCTCGCCGGACAGGTCGAACAGTCCATGCGCGAAGGCGACGCCGAGGTAGGTCAGAACAACCCGCCAGGTTATCCGGAACCGGCCGTTCCTGACCGCCGCAAATACGGCGGCGGCCAGGAGTGCCGTGAACAGCGGATGCCCGAAGATTCCGATGATGTCCCGCGAGATCACGCTGAAGATCTCCGGCGGCAGCGCAGCGATGTGCTCGGAGGCCGCGATGTTCCAGGCTTGCCGTGCATACTCGACATCTTCGATCGCCGCGAATCCGAAGCCGACGGCGCCCCCGAGGAACAGACCGTTGCGAACGGTCTTCTGCGGGAGGCGAACCGATACCAGAAGCACGATGAGAATCTTGACCAGTTCCTCCACCACTCCCGCGAGGGAGAGCGAGGTGAGTGAGACTCGACCGCTCGAACCACCCGACCACAGGTTGTCGAGCGTGTTCAGCGGTGCGGCGAGGGTGGTCGCGAGCATGCCGCCGACCAGGAATGCGACCAGAAGCCGGGTCACACTGAGACCGTCGGAGGGACGAATGCGGTACGCCCCGGTGTAAATAAACGCGGCGGCGACCGTGAACCCCCCGATGAAGAGGGCATTGGTCGGCGCTTCATTCGCGTGATTGAACACAAGCTCAAAAATGACGGTGCCGAACCACAGCACGGTGCCGACGGCAACGATGAGCAGGCCACCCTTGCGACCGAGCCACTTGCGTGGCGGTCGAACCGCAGCCGGGAAGGTCCAGGGCGGGGCGGCTGGTGGCGGATATGGCTGCGGCATCGGCACGGGCGGTCCAACCGGGTCGGTCATGGCCAAAGCCTAGGCGTCGGCCATCGAGCGAGTTCGCCGCCCCAACCGCTCGGCGAACTTGTCTACCCCTCTTGTGGTTACGTAAGTACGCAGGTTAGCGTCGAGAAGGACGCGGTGAACACACCGCGTCATTTCTCGGGGAAGGAAGTGACATGTCCATTGCTTCACCACGGCTCATCAAACGGGTCGCCGCAACAACTGCGGGGGTAGCAACCATCATCGGAATGTCGTTTATCGGTGCCGGATCGGCGTGGGCGGCAGACCGCACCACGTTTGACGGATCAAAGCCGACCTGGGCGGTGGCCGCAAATAATGCGGGAACGCCGGCTGCCGACACGTCAATTGAGGGCGAGATCTATCTGCCGTTGCGCAATGAAGCCGCTGCAGAGGCGCTCGCGACCGCGGTGTCATCGCCGATATCGCCGCTCTATCGTCATCCATTGACACCGGATGCGTGGATCGCTCGATTCTCGCCAACGAAGGCCGACTCGAATGCGCTCGTCAGCTATTTGAAGGGACAGGGCGTCACCATCATCTCGGTTCCGAAGAGCCGCGAGTATGTCGTCTTCCGTGGAACAGCTGAGCAGCTGGGCACCATCTTCGAGGCGAGCCTCAAGACCTTCAACTTTGGCGGTCGCCAGCTGATCGCGCCATCGACGGCACCGTCCCTTCCTGCTTCCGTTGGGACGCTGGTCTCTGGGATATCCATCGACCAGGGTCGTTTCCTGACCCATCCGGACTCAATCGCGCAAGGCGACATCCCGGTGCCGGGGCCGAAGAGCTTCGCGAAGCTCCCGTCCGCCGCTGACACGCCGGTGATCGCGGCGCCATGCTCGAGCTACATCGGCCAGTTCACCGCGACGGTTCCGCCCGCCTACGGCACGACGACCGTTGATACGAACAACTGTGGATACGCACCGTCGCAGCTGCGGTCCGCCTATGGGGTGCAGACCCTCGCCAATGCGCACGTCAACGGCGCTGGCCAGACGGTCGCGATCATCGACGCGTACGCGTCGCCCTCGATCGTCAGCGACGTCAACACCTTCTCGGCCAACGGGGGAGAGCCGCAACTGAAGACGGGCCAGTACAACCAGATCGTCCCCGCGGCGAGTTCGTTCGCCGACCAGGCGCTGTGCCAGGAGCCGAGCGGATGGCAGACGGAGCAGACGCTGGATGTCGAGTCTGTGCATGGTCTCGCGACCGGTGCGAACATCCTCTATGTCGGCGGATACAACTGCGGCGGTGGACTCGACATCGCAATGTCGACCATCGTTGACAACAAGCTGGCGAACATCGTGAGCAACAGTTACAGCGACGCGACGGAGGCTCTGCCTGCAGACGTGCTTGCCGGCGAAAACGATCTCTACGTGCAAGCGGCGGGCGAGGGTATCGGCGAGTATTTCTCGAGCGGTGACGACGGCGACCTGACCGACCTCGGTGAGACTGCACAGCCATCCTTCCCGACGACCGACCCGTTCGTTACAGGAGTTGGCGGAACGAGCCTCGGCATCGGCAAGACGGGCAATATCGCGTTCGAGACCGGATGGGGTGACCAGTTCGACCAGATCATTGCAGCGAGCGATGGGACGCTGAGCTACATCGATCCGCTTCCCGGTTCGCTCTTCGCGGGCGGTGCCGGTGGTGGAACCAGTTCTGTCTTCGCGGAGCCGTCCTACCAGAAGGGTGTCGTGCCGAACTCGCTGTCGGGCGGAAAGCGGGTGACGCCGGACATCGCCGCGGACGCGGATCCATACACCGGGTACATGATCGGCTACCGGCCAATTCTGGATGACAGCAATCCCACCACCGTGGGCGCCTTCCAGACCGTCACGTACGGCGGAACGTCGCTGGCCTCGCCACTGGTTGCGGCGCAGATCGCGATCGTTCAGCAGGCGACCCACTCTGTCATCGGTTTCGCCAACCCGACGCTCTACGGTCTCGACAGGATTCTGCCGAACTCGTTCCGCGACGTGACGCACGCGAATCCACCGATCGCCCTGGCCTACGACTCGAAGGTTTCTGGCCACAGCTGGCTGATTACCCTCGACCGTGACACGTCGCTCACAACGGCGAACGGCTACGACAACGTGACCGGCATCGGCGGACTGACCTATGGGCTGCTGACGCTCCTCGCGGAAGGTCGACACTAAGCACCAACGACGAAAGCGGCGTCAACTCACTGAGAGTCGGCGCCGCTTTCGCGCTAGCGGTGCTAGTCAGTTACTCGGTGTGCCACGAACTCGCCTGGTCGTTGAACGAACCAAACGAGGGATCGTTCGTGGTGTAGCCAACATGCGTGCCACCGAAATTGATGTTCTGCCAGAGCGCAGTGTCGCATCCCGCGAAGCTCTTGAACGATGACGCGCGATCGTTCCAGCCGTAGGTGGCGAGGTTCGACACGTATGAGTTGCAACTCGCTCCGGTGAGCAGCAACGTGCCGCCTCCGTAGTTGATGTCGTCATAGATCGCGCTGACAACGGTTGCCGTCTGCGTGCTCGCAGGCACGAGCAATGCCGCGGCACTTCGCGCAGCGCTGACGGTCAGACCGCCGACACTCGTTCCCGCCGGCACGACAAGCGTCACGCCATCTTCGTCTTGCACAGCAGCGATAAGATCATCGCCGGCCGCAACACACAGGCTCTGTTGGGTCGAGACATCCACCCAGCAGGATGTCGTCGACGGATTGGGCGGAGTGGAACGGGGCGGTGACGCGCTCGCCGCGCCGCCTCCCATGAGCGTGAATGCGGTCACGAGCGTGATCGTTCCCACAGTTGCGGACAGAATTGATTGTTTTCTATTCATGAGTCAGACTTCCGTTCACTTCGCTCCCAGAAAGCGAATAGGGAATCATGCAACAGGGGCCAAAGTGAGCGGTCAAGGCCGACAGGCGCGACACGCCGCAAGGCAACCTGGTTTGAGACGAATCCGCCTCCGCGCACACTGCGAGCAGGAACTAAGAAAAATATGAGGATTTCGTGAGACGTTTTGGGGTCTCGCGCACACTTCCCAGTGAGAGCTTTATCCGAACCGAGGGGGGTGAGCGTGGGGACAGACACACTGAGCCTCCTTTCCGTGGCTTACTCCGCTGACGAGGGCGCTCTCTTTGCGAGGGTCCAACAGGGTGATCGCGAGGCGTTTCGCAGTATCTTTCGACTGCATATGCAGTCGGTCTACTGGGCCGCGTTCGGGGTTCTGCAGTCCCGCCCGGACTCCGAGGAAGTCATGCAAGACGCGTTCATGACAATGTGGGACAAACGAGCGTCGATCGAGCTCGTCGGTGAGTCCACGTTGCCCTGGTTGGTAACTACTGCTCGTTATCTCGCGCTCAATCGCCGACGTTCGGAGGTTCGCAAGCGCAGGGATCCCCTCGATGAGAACGCCGACATCCTCGACCACGCACTCGCTCCAGACAATGCCGCGGTCGCCAACGAGGCTCGTCAACACATCGAAGAGGTCATGGCGCTGATGCCACTCGTCGATCAGGAAATCTTCTGGCTGTGCCTGGTGGGCGACTTGAGTTACAAGGAGGCGGCTCGTCAACTTGGTATTTCGCACGGCGCCGTGCGCAATCGGCTGTCTCGGCTTCGGGCCCGGTTGCGTTCTGAGATCTCGCTATTGAGAGGCGAGTGATGATGGTGGCCAGTTCCCACCTTCCAGGTTCCGTTGATTTCGATCGGATGGAAACAGAGCTTTTTCAGCGGATTGCCGTGCATCATCGGCGCCAGGTGTTGCGTCACCGACTGGTGTCGGCAGCAGCAATTGTGTTCCTCGCGGGCGCCGGGATCGCAGCCGGCACAGTGGCCAACCCGAGCCAGCAAAGAAATCTGGCCTACTGCTACAGCGGTGACAGCCTCAGTTCTCAGTCTGCACAAAACATGCTCTCCAACAACTTCGATCCGAAATCGAAGCCTAACGCGCGGCCGAGTGCGGCGAAGGTCGCTCGCGCCGTTGCCCTCTGCGAGGCGGTGTGGGAGGCGGGGGTATTCGGCTCGACAGTCACGAAAGCGCCGAAGCTGCAGGCGTGCCTCCGGGACAACCTCATCGTGTCGGTGTTTCCGAAGAAGAACGACTCCGAGAGTGCAGACGATTTCTGCGGAAATCTTGGCCTGAGCGCGCCGTAGTGGGGCCGACCATCGAGGTCGACGGGGTGGGGCTTGTAGGGTGATACCCATCGCCGAGACCAGGGAGTCAGCATGACCGCACCGCGCCCACAGGGCCAGCCCGAAAACGTTCTTTCGGGCGCACTACTAGCACTTCTCGCAGTGCCAGTTGGCGTCGTGGTCCTTGCACTGATCTCCAGCATCGGGTTTATCGCATCGATCGTTGGGTACCTGGTGGCGTTCTCCGCGGTGTGGCTGTACCGTCGCGGATCGGGCGGCGTGATCTCGCGCGCCGGGGCATGGGTCGTGACCGGAATAGTCGCCCTGACACTCGTGATCGGCATCTGGATTAGCTTGGTGCTCGGTGCAGCCGGAGGACTCGGTGAGCTGGGACTGCTGTCCAATCCGAGGTTTTGGACGTTGTTCAACGAAGCCCTTCCGAATCTCATCGGCGGCAACATCCTCTTCATCGCGTTGATCCTCGTTTTTGGCGCACTCGGCTCCTTCCGCATCCTCGGTCGCGCCTTCGCAACCGCGCGGCAGACGCTGAAGCCTGCGAACCTCACCGGACAGCCGACGTCGCTGCCAGCTGCGCCACAGATCTACCACGACGACATCGATGCGCCGCCGACTGGGTCGGCCGACGACAAGACCACGCCGCCGACCGCAGGAAGCTGATCGCTCGCCGGGTGAACCGACCCGGCGTCAGTTTCGTTGTTCCTTATCGATAGGGATGCGCGCTGCTCAGTTCGGTCAGCCGTGTACCAGAATCCTGGGGTCATCGGAAGCCATGCAGCGAACATCCACCCGCCGCGCGCCTCGTGCTAGGTTCGGGAAATGACGCGGATTGTCGCAGTTGTACCGGTCGTTCCCGACTATTGCTACACGCAGGCCGAGATCACGGCCGAGGTTGCGCCACTGCTGTCTCACGGAGCGTCGCATCGTGCAGTTATCGAGCGTGTCCACGGCAACAGCCGCATTGACACCCGCTACACGGCGCTCCCGCTCGAGCGCTACCGCGACCTCGGTACCTTCACCGAGACCAATGAACTGTTCATCCAGGTCGCAACGGATCTCTGCGCCCGAGCGCTGACGACCGCCCTCGAGGAGTGCGGGCTGAGACCAGCGGATGTCGACTTCGTGATCTTCACATCGGTGACCGGGATTTCCGCGCCGTCGATCGACGCGCTGCTCATCTCCCGTCTCGGGTTGCGCCAAAACATCAAGCGGTTGCCGTCGTACGGACTCGGATGCGTCGCGGGCGCCGGCGGAATCGCGAGAGTTCACGACTACCTGGTTGGCCATCCGGACGAGGTGGGCGTGCTGCTCGCCGTCGAGCTCTGCTCTCTCACACTTCAGCGCAATGACGAGTCGATGGCGAACTTTGTCGCGAGCGGCCTGTTTGGCGACGGTGCTGCAGCGGTCGTGATGGTGGGCGACAATCGCGCGCAGCCCGGACCGACGGTCGTGGACACCCGCAGCTTCGTCTATCCCGACAGCGAGGGCGTCATCGGCTTCAACGTCGGCGAGACCGGGTTCGAGATTGTGCTCACGGCCGAGGTCGCCGAGGTAATCGGCAAGCACTTCCCGAGCAACGTCGCGAGCTTTCTCGCCGACAACACCCGTGACCTGGGCGACATCGACACCTGGTTCGCGCATCCGGGTGGTCCGCGCATCCTCGAGGCCTTCGCCGACTCGCTGCGACTTCCGGATGACGCACTCGCCCTCAGCTACGCCTCGCTCGCTCGCGTCGGAAACCTGTCGTCGGCGTCCGTGCTGCACGTGCTCGCCGCGGGGTTCGACCAGCCCGCGGGCAGCGACGGACTGCTCTTCGCGGTCGGCCCCGGCGTCAGCGCCGAATTCGTTCTGCTCGAATGGCCGGCGTGATTGCCTACCTCGTCTTCATCCTGCTCACCGGCGGTGAGCGCCTGGCCGAGGTGATCGTGTCGACCCGCAACGCGAAGTGGGCCTTCGCGCGCGGCGGTGTCGAGTATGGGAAAGGCCACTTTCCGTGGATGGTCGCTCTACATTTTGGGCTGTTGCTCGGCGCGCTCGCGGAGGTTTTCCTGCTGCATCGCACCTTCCTGCCAGCGCTCGGCTGGCCGATGCTTGGCGTCGCGCTGCTCTGCCAGGCCGGGCGGTGGTGGATCATCGGAACGCTCGGCCATCAATGGAACACGCGCGTGATCGTGGTGCCCGGCCTCGGTCGCGTCGCCCGCGGTCCGTACCGATTTCGCTGGCTGCCGCATCCCAACTACCTCATCGTCGCGGTCGAGGGGATAGCGCTTCCGCTGGTCTACACGGCGTGGATCACGGCGCTCGCGTTCACAGTGTTGAACGCAGTGCTGTTGCTCGGCTTTCGCATCCCGACGGAAGACCGCGCGCTCACGGCGCTGGCGAGTTCGTCGGGGGCGCGGTCCGCGTAGCGGTGGGCGACGGCGTGATCGAAGGGGCCGGCGATCCCAACGGGGGCACGGTCGCATTCTTCGGCTTGACCGTCAGCGGGATGGCCGAAGCTATTGGCAAACCGCTGCTGTCAAGATCACGCCCGGAGACGCGGAGCAGCGGGTAGACGTTCCATCCGAGCCTGCCGGCCACCAGCTTGTTCGGCACGTTGTAGTACGGATAGTCCGTGACGACGGTGGAGCTTGGTTGCGCTACCGTGTCGAGCGGCTTCCCGTGCTGGTCGAACAGCTGCACATCCGTGAGGGGCTTGCCGTCCGCGTCATACGCAAAGATGTTCGTGACGTCGTGACCGTTGTACTGCAGTCCATTCTGGGAATCGCTCGGTACTGCCTGACTGCTCGCGTAGGCGTCGCCCGTCGCCCAGAAGGCCGCGCTGGTAGCAAGCAGTGCGAGCGGGACACAGAACACCAGCACGATGTTCACAGCGAGAAGCGTGTTGCGCATCCACGCCCGTGGTTGCCACTTGCCCCGGCCGAACTGAACGCTCACAATCAGCGTCCCTAGCCCGAGACAGAAGGTCAGCGGCGTCAATCGGAGAGAGGGAACGTCGAAGAGCCAGGCCAGGATTCCGTAGAGCACCCAGCCGCGGAACAGCCACCACAGCGGTCGAAGCGCGACGAAGAATGTGGCGAGGCGGGCGATGAGCGGATGCGCCGAGAGCTCGCGAAGTCCGGCGACAAGCTGGTGCCACGCATCGACGAAGACACCACTGGACGACCCCGTTCGCCGCGCGCTGCGTGGCGGGAGACCCGCGGCGGAGCGTAGGTCGTTGGCATAGACGACAGGATCTCCGAAGTCGGGAGATTCCTCATCGGATGCCCGCTCGGCGAGGTCGGCCTCGAGGCCGTCGGTGAGGTCTTCGACCTCGTCCGCAGGCAGATCGGAAAGGGCGGCTCGAACGGCACGCGCGAAGTCGTCGACAGGATGGAGCGTTGTGGTGGTCATCGTTGTTCCCCAATCTTGCGAAGCTTTGGTGCCGTGCTCGGGTCGAGCAGGCCGTTCATGGTGGCGGCGAATGCCGCCCAGCTCTCCCGCTGGTCGGCGAGCATCGCGCGACCCTGGCTGTTGATGCCGTAGTACTTGCGATGCGGGCCGCCGTCGGACGGCACGACGTAGCTGGTCAGCGCGCCGGAACTGTACAGCCGACGCAGGGTTCCGTATACGGAGGCGTCGCCCACGTCATCGAGGCCCGCCGCGCGCAGTCGGCGTACGACGTCGTATCCGTAGCCGTCGGCATCCTGAATCGCGGCGAGGACCGCGACATCGAGGACGCCCTTCAGTAGCTGGGTCGAATCCATTTGCTCTCCTATCAACGGATGCCACGGTACTGTGCAGTGCGCAGTACTACGCACTGCGACACGCCGAGTCTCGCCGCTGCAGTGTTACGTTTCGAAAATGGAGCGCTACGACATCGCGATCGTTGGCGGCGGGCCCGTCGGGCTGGTCGCGGCAATCGAGGCACGCCTGGCCGGTCAGAGCGCCGTCGTGATCGAGCAGCGCGACGGCACAATCGACAAGGCCTGCGGCGAGGGGCTCATGCCCGGCGCGCTTCCGGTTCTGAAGCGACTCGGTGTCGACCCGCTCGGGATGCCGATCATGGGCATCACCTACCGACAGGGCGCGCAGTCGGTGAGTCACCGGTTCGAGGGGACACCCGGTCGTGGGGTCCGTCGAACGACACTGCATGACGCACTCTCCCAGCGCGCCGACGAGCTTGGAGTGGTGCGGATGACCGCAAAGGTCGAGCATCTCGAACAGACCGCCGACGAGGTGCACGTGGCTGGGATTACCGCACGGTACCTGCTTGCGTGCGACGGCCTGCACTCGAGCGTGGCCAAGATGGTCGGGCTTGCCCGGCCCGCGCCCAGGCGGGCGAGGCGCTACGGCATCCGGCAGCACTACGCCATCGAGCCATGGGGCGACACCGTCGAGATCCACTACGGTCGGCATGCGGAGATCTACGTGACGCCGATCGCCGAGAACGAGGTCGGTATCGCGTTGCTCGGTGCCCGGCACACCGACTTCGATGCCGCCATCGCCGACATTCCTGACCTCGCGACCCGACTGGCCGGTGCGACCGTGACCAGCCTGCGCCGAGGCGCCGGTCCGTTTCGGCAACGAACCCGCGCGCGCACAAAGGGTCGCATCCTGCTGGTCGGCGATGCATCCGGCTACGTCGATGCGATCACGGGTGAGGGACTGCGGCTCGGGTTTGCGCAGGCGAGCGCTGCCGTGAACTGCATCCTCGCGGGCGACGTGCGGCGCTACGAGACGGAATGGACCCGAATTACCCGCGACTTTCGAGTCACGACGACCGCTCTCGTCAGGTTCGCAACCTCTCCGCTCCGGCGCGGAATCGTTCCACTGTCGGCCGCACTCCCGGGGAGGTTCGGCGCGGTCGTCGAATCTCTTGCCCGCTAGCCTGCCGAGGGCCACTAGGATTCGGGCACACCAGAGTCGGGAGTACGCGATGGGCTTTTTCAAGGATGCTGCGGAACATCTCGGCGCCGTGGACCACAAGCTGCTCGCCTCGGGCGAGCTCGCACGCGGCGAGGTTGTCGCGATTCATCCCACCGGGATGTCATGGGGCGGCGGCGAATACGGCTCGACCAGCTCGACCACGGTGTGCAAGGTCACGGTCAACGTCATCGGTCTGCATGGCCAGGCGCCATACGAGGCCTCCGCGCTTGTGCCCATCCCGGACATGTATATTCCCCAGTTCGAGCAGCCCGGCGCCGCGATTGCGGTACGAGTGAACACGGCCGATCCTCACGACATCGCCTACGACCTGCAGCACGATGTGCCGGATGCGCCAGCCGGAGCAGGTATCGCGACCGAGGGTGGCGCCCAGGTCATCCTGCAGGGCGACGACGGTACCGAGACCGCGCTGACCACGCATGTCGGCAAGCTGACTGCGGCCGAGGTCCTGGCGCAGGGCAAGCCGTGCACCGTCGACGTACTCGCGATCATCCCGATCGACCAGAAGAACGCCAAGGGCGAGGACATGACCGGCCTCATCCTGAACGTGCATCGTTCCGGCCAAGCGGATGTTCAGGCTCAAATCGGCACGCACGTTCCGCCCGAGCTGGCGGGCAAAATCACGGTCGGTGCAACGCTTCCGGCCAGGTACACATCCGGCCTCGACACGGGCGACGATACGGTCGTGCCGGATTGGCCCGCCATCAGCGCCTAGCGCAGCAGTCTGTCTGACCTGCCGCAATTGCTGGGTTCGACTCCCCCTGGTCCAGCATTCGTCGCAATTGAGGGGGAGACGAGCGCTGTTAGCTGGCGGCAGCGAGCAGTCGGGTCAGCACATCGCGGGTTGCCTCGAGCTCTGCGACGGGCATCCCGAGCCGTTTGACGATCTGGCCAGGCACCTCCACGGCACTGGCTCGAAGGTCGCGGCCGGCGGCGGTCAGCTCGACATCGAGGGAACGCTCGTCGTCCGGCTTGCGGGAGCGGGTGACGAGCCCGGCCGACTCGAGTCGCTTGAGCAGCGGCGAGAGCGTCGCGGGATCGAGCGCCAGCGCGTGCCCAATATCGCGGAGCCTGCGCGGGCTGCGCTCCCACAAGGCGAGCATCACTAGGTACTGCGGGTGGGTGAGACCGAGGGGTTCGAGCACCGGCCGGTACAGGCCGATGACGGTTCTGGATGCGGCGGCAAGCGCAAAACAGACCTGTCGATCGAGGGCGAGGGGGTCGGAAGCCGGCATCGCTCCAGCATAAGCGCTACGCTAATCATTAGTGCACTAACTACTGCACCACTAAGGAAACGTCGTGAAAGAGAAGCTGCCGTGGTGGGACCGGCTCAATCGAATGTTGATGCCATACATCGGGCCGCCACAGCTCGGGCCCTACGGCGAGCCGCCGCTCGCGCCCACCGGGCCAAAGCCCTGCCCGATCTGCGGCGCACCAATGGCCGAGCACGAGATCGAACGCAGTGGGGGAAACACGGCGACGCGCATCCACTGCCCCAGAATCCGCGAGAGGTCGCAATCGACCACCTAGTCGCGCAGCGAAGGGTCGATTGCGACCTCTCACGGAGTTTTCGGAACTAGCCGAGTAGCAGGCGCTGCAGTTCTGCCGGTGTATGCGCGATGGCGATGCTTCCCGCCTGCTCTGACGCGGCGCCGTATCCCCAGTCCACGAAGATCGTCGGGACAGAATTCGCGGCGGCCCCCTCGATGTCATGTTCCCGGTCGCCGACGAGTACGGGCCGCGTGAGGTCCGCTCCGATTGCCGAGAGGCGCACGAGGGCCTCGGCCACGACATCCTCTTTCGAACTACGCACCTCATCGTCGGAGGCACCGGTAATGACGTCGAAGTATCCGAGCAGGCCGAAATGGCTGAGCATCAAGGTCGCCGGGGTCTCCGGCTTGGAGGTCGCGAGCGACGTGGGGATGCCCGCCTCGTGCACCGCGTTCAGCACCGCCGGCACGCCGGGGAACACGCTCGAGTTGAGGGCGCCGCTCTCGAGATAGTGCGGGCGATAGATCGCCAGGGCCTCGGCCGCCTCGCCCAGCGACATCCGGGCCCGATCCCGGAAGGAATCGAGGATGGGCGGGCCGACGTATGCGAGCAACTCGGCGGGCGGCGGCACCGAGCGTCCCATTGTCTCGAACGTGTAGGCGAGGGTCGCGGTGATCCCGGGTGCGGAGTCGACGATCGTTCCGTCGAGGTCGAACAGGATGCTCGTAAAGGGTGCCGTCATCGTGGGTCCAGCCTAAGCGCGCTCAGAACAACCGCTGGTGTGCGTCGTCGAGTCCGCGCATGGCGTCGTAGTCGAGGAGCAGGCAGCGGATGCCGCGATCTTCGGCGAGCGTGCGTGCCTGCGGCTTGATCTCCTGGGCAGCGAAGACGCCCCTCACGGGCTGCAGCAGCGGATCGCGGTTCATCAGCTCGAGATACCGCGTCAGCTGCTCGACGCCATCGATGTCGCCGCGCCGCTTGATCTCGACCGCGACCGAGCCGCCGTTGGCGTCGGTGGCCAGGATGTCGACGGGTCCGATTGCCGTCATGTACTCACGACGCACCAGGCGGTGGCCGTCGCCGAGTAGTTCGATCTGCTCGGCGAGCAGCTTCTGCAGGTCGGCCTCGACGCCGTCCTTCTGCAGACCGGGATCCAGGCCAAGCTCGTGGGTCGAGTCATGCAGGATCTCGTGGATCGAAATGACCAGCAGGTCCGCCGTCTTGGCTTGGGCGACCTTCCAGATCTCGGTGACGCCGGCATCCCGCTGCTCGACCTCAGGCTCGACCACGGTCGTCACGCAGGGCGGACTCATCCAGTTGAGCGGCTTGTACGAGAGGGTATCGGCGTGCACGAGCACACTGCCGTCGCTCTTGAGGACGAGCAGTCGAGTGCCGAGCGGAAGGTGCGAACTGAGCCGTCCGGCGTAATCGACTGAGCAACGGGCAACCACGAGACGCACGCGGTAAGCCTAGCTAGTCACGTCCTGTGGTTTCCGCGCGGCGAACGAGACGGCACCGGCCATCGCAACCAGGAGAAGCACGAGCAGGAGTGCATTCAGGATGCCGAACTGGTTGCCGAGGAAGCCGATAGACGGGGGACCGACGAGGAACGCCAGATAGCCGATACTCGCGACAGCGCTCACACGGGCGGCAGCTCGGCGCGGATCGTCTGCGGCAGCCGACATCCCGACCGGGAATCCGAGCGAGGCGCCGAGGCCCCAGAACACGACACCGACCATGTCGATCCAGAACACCGGTACGAAAATGAACAACAGCAGGCCCACCGCGGCAAGTGCGGCGGTCGCGCGCAGCACCGGCACTCGGCCGAAGTGGTCGAGAACGCGGACGCCGGCCAATCGTCCGATCGTCATCGCCGCAACGAAGACGCCGTACACGGCGGCGCCGATCGCGCGACTCGTTCCGTGGCCGTGAACCATGGAGTAGGCGAGCCAGTCGTTGGATGATCCCTCGGTGAACGCGAAGCCGAGAACGATGAGACCGATCAGCAGGGTGCGAGGATCGCGCCAGATCGCCAGCCGTGAGCGCCAGGTGCTCGTCGGATGCGGCTCCTCGCCGGCCGCGACCGCGGTCTCGGATAACAGGAATCGCGACACCAGGATGATGCTGGCGAGCGTCAGAATCGCAAGCACGGTCACATGCAGTTGCAGAGGAATGTCGAGTGCCTCCGCCAGCGATCCGAGGCCGGCGCCGATCACCGTTCCGATGCTGAAGAAGGCGTGATAGACCGGCATGACGGTGCGCCCGATGGCGCGCTCGTTTGCTGCACCGGACACGTTCATCGCAACGTCGCACGTGCCCATCGATGCGCCGAGGACGATAAGGGCGCCGAAGCTCAGTCCGAACGATCCGAAGGCGGCGATCCCGAAACCGGCGACCGCGAGCGAGACCGCGAGGACGCTGTACGAAAGCAGAATCGTCCTTTTCGCACCGATATTCGCAACCAGGTGCCCGGATGCGACCAGGCCGATGATCGATCCGACTGCCATCGCCGACAGCAGGACGCCAACCTCGGCGGTCGTCAGCGACAGCGCAAGGCTGATCGTTGGGATACGCGCGGCCAGGCTTGAAATCGAAATTCCGCACGCAGCGAAGACGACGAAAAGGGCGTTCCTCCACGCGGCGACGCCGGGCGCGTGAGTGTGCGCGGGGCGGGCAGTTGCCGGGGTGGTCGTCATTGCGTTCTCCGTGAGCCAAGAAAATCGAATCGATTCGATCGATTCGATTCGACTAAGCTACCAAGCCATGAGCGCTGAGGCAAGTGCGAGCCGCGAGAAGCCCAATCTCGCTGCCGTCGCCGCGCTCGCGGGAGTGTCTCCATCCACGGCGTCGCTGGCCTTCAGCGGTGCCGGTCCAGTCGCGGAGTCAACGCGGGCTCGGGTCTTCGCTGCGGCCGAGCAGCTCAACTATGGCGGACCGGATCCGCGCGCCCAGTCGCTGCGGCGCGGGCGCTCGGGGATCATCGGCGTGGTCATGGAGGAGCGCGTTCGCGACGCGTTTCGCGACCCCATGAACATCGCCATGCTCGACGGTCTCGCGGACGAAATCGGCGCGACAGGGGCGGGGCTCCTGCTGCTGACGGAGACCGGCGACGATCGACTCGGGATCGCCTCCGCACCGATGGATGCCGTGGTCCTGATCGGCTGCAGCACTCGGCTCAACGAGTCGGTCGCCCTGCTTCACCAGCGCGGGATGCCGATCGTTGCGGTCGAGGCGCCGCACATGGATGGCGTGGTCCCAATCGACCTGGAGAATCGCGAGGCCTCGGCGAGCGCGGCCAGGTACCTGCGGGAGCTAGGCCACCGACGCCTCGCGGTCGTCACCCTTCCCCTCGAGCAGTCCCATACCGCCGGCGCACTCACGGCGGAGTGGCAGGCGACAGCAACCTCGGAGGTAGGCATCCAGCGCCTGCTCGGCGTTGGCGACGTGTTCGAGGAATTCGGCGGATACACCGCATCCACGAGCTCAATCGATGCGGGCATCCAGTCCGGACTCGCGCTGCTCACCGATCCCGCAAACCGGCCAACCGGGATCGTTGCGCAGAGTGACCTGCTCGCCGTCGGTGTTATTCGGGCCGCGGAGCAGCTCGGGCTTGACGTGCCGGCGGATGTCAGCGTCATCGGGTTCGACGGTGCACGGATCGACTCCGGCTATGATCTCACGACGATGGTGCAGCCCGCGGTGGAGAAGGGCAGGGCAGCGGGACGCGCCGTCAACGACATGCTCGCGGGCAACGACCCGAAGCCGGTGACATTCACGACGGTCTTCCACGTCGGCAACACCACCGCGCGTCCTAAGCGTTAGCGATTAGCGCATCCAGTTTCGCGTTGAGAGCGGCATCCACGACTCGACGTGACTCGAGGGCGTCGTACCAGGCCACAATTTCGCGGGAGCCCTGGTCAAAGGGGGTGGTCGGATTGAAGTCGGGCACGACCGAGCGCAGCTTCGAGTTGTCGAAAATCACCGAATGCGACTTGTCGCCCAACAGCCCCGGACCCCACTCGGGCATCGCCGCCGCGATGGATTCGGATGCGACGTGCACGAGCCTGGGTTCGACGCCGGCTGCAGCACCGAGCATGCGATAGATCGCATCCCACGGGTAGACGAAGTCCGAGGTGATTTGGAACACGTCCCCGACGGCAAACGGGTTGCCCATGAGCCCGACGAAGCCAACGGCGAAGTCGCGAGAGTGAGTGAGTGTCCAGAGCGAGGTGCCGTCGCCGTGTACCAGGATCGGCAGCCCGCGTCGCATCCGGTCGACCACGGTCCAGCCGCCCTCGATCGGAATGAGCGTCTCGTCGTAGGTGTGCGACGGTCGAACGATCGTGACGGGAAAATCGCTCGTTCTGTATGCCGCGACGAGGGCATCCTCGCTGGCGATCTTGTCGCGCGAGTATTGCCAGAACGAGTTCTTGAGGGGGGTCGATTCCGTGATCGGCAGGTGAGCGACCGGCTTCTGGTAGGCGGAGGCCGACGAGATATAGACGTACTGGGCAGTTCGTCCGGCGAAGAGCTGGATGTCGCCGCGCACCTGTTCCGGAAGGAATGAGCGGAAGTTGGCGACGACGTCGAACTGTTCCTTGCCGATGGCGCCGCCGATGGATGCGGCATCCGACGCGTCTCCCGTGAGATGGCGGACGCCCTCGAGTGGCGGACGGGTATCGCTGAGGCCGCGATTGACGACGGTCACCTCGAAGCCGCGCTCGACTGCGAGCCGAGTGACGGACGAGCTGATGATGCCGTTTCCGCCGATGATGAGGGCACTGAGATTGGTCACGGAATTCAGCCTAGGACTTGGCGGCTGGCGGCCCTGCCACTCGTCGATGTGAACGAAGCCTGACTTGCGGTGTGGTAGCAATGGTGACTAGCCAGCTATGCCAGCGTCCAGTCATCGGCGACGAAGGAGAATACCGTGTCGATGTCTCCCGGTTCGCGGGACCTGGTCGAGCGTGACAGCGAGATCGCGACAATCGAGACGGTGCTCGCTCGCTCGGCGGTGACGGGCGAGCGCATTGTGGTGAGCGGTCGGCCGGGAATGGGACGGTCTGCCCTGCTGATGGTCGCCCGCGACTACGCCCTGGCGAACGGCTGGAATGTGCTGACCGCCACCTCGAGTGAGTCCACCAGCCACGTGCCGTACTCGCTGCTGACGGAGCTGCTCTCTCCGCTGCTTGCCCCCATCGTCTCCGCGGAAAGCGTGCTTGCCGGGCCCAGCACCATGTTGAGACAACTGGCTTCATTCGGCCCCGATGGCGATGAGCTGTCCCCGGCGAGCGTTGCCTATGCCGTGCGTGCCGCGTTGCTCGGCCTTGCCGACACCACACCGACGGCCATTGTCATGGACGATCACCAGTGGGCCGACAGCGAATCGCTCGAGGTACTGGGGATGCTCCTGAATCCCCTGGCGGATCGTCACATCGCAGTGGTCCTGACGGTGCGCGAACCGTGGCAGCTCCATCCCGTTCTCGCCGAATTCCTGGTGAGCCCGCTCACGCTCATCGTCAGGCCGGCTCCGCTATCCGTTGACGGAATCCGGACCATGTCGCCGGACGCCGACAGCATCCTCGAGCGCACCGGAGGAGTTCCGCTCTATGTGGCCGCGGCAGTCGATGGGTCGTCGGTTGCGGGAACACGTGTCGCGGCGGCCATTCGACAGCGATTGCTGGGTACGGGACCGTGGGCAGCCAGGGTCGCCGTCGCCACTGCGATCTGTGTGGGACCCGTCTCGCGCCAGCTTCTTCGAGGGATAACCGGGGCGACGTCGGGCGAGATCGATGAGGCGCTGGGCGAGCTGGTAGACGAAGATATTGTCACGGTATCGGAAGGCGTCGTTGCGATTCGCTACCCCATGGTCGCCGAGCTGCTGCCGGGGCTGTGTTCAATTGCGGAACTCTCCGACCTCTCCGACGCGGTTCTGGAGGCCGAACGCCGGGCGGCACTGCGAGCGGTCAACCCGCTTGTCGGCGCTCCCCTCACGGAGGCGGAGCTGCGGGTCAGTGAACTTGCGGCAAGCGGCCGGAGCAACACGGAGATCGCCGAAGAGTTGTTCGTTACGCGTAAGACCGCGGAGTTCCATCTGCGCCGAAGTTTCCGCAAACTGGACATCAGTTCACGCGCAATGCTGCCTACCGTCCTGAAATCGCAGGCACCCTAGTCTTCGCGCATCCTCGGGTGGTTTTGGCGCTCCGGCATGCACCGCTGCCGATTGAATCGATGTAGCCATTTGCCATTCCGCTCGTCGCCGAGCTCAAGCCCGGAGTACACGCATGCCCACGAGGACCACGTTGTTAAAGAAGACCGTTGCTGTCGCAATCACTGCTGCCGCTCTTGCGGTGGGAGGCAGCATTGCCTTCGCCGCGCCAGCGTTTGCGAGTCCAACCCCGGCTGTGGGTCCCGTGACGACCATTAGCAACCTTGTCGTCAGCATCGACAACTCGTCTGGTCGACAGGTGCACGTCCAGTACAACTACTCGGTCGCGGATCCGACACTCGGTGCGGACTCGATTGTGGAGGTCATCGACTTCGCCAACTGCGATAGCCCAACAGTGATCGATCAGGATGTGCCGCTGGCCAACGCGCAGGGGGGCGCGATATCGCTGTATGTCGCGGTGCCCGCGACTGGATACGTCGGGGTCAAGGTGTACTCGAGCAACGGCGCATCCGCACCGCTGGTCAGCTTGCCGGCAGTTGCGAGCGACACCCTCGTGTCGCCGAGCGACATCGGTGCAGATTTCAATCCGGACACACCGCCAACGACGGGCACTCTCGGGATCGATCTGGGGGGCGACGTCCCCGAGTCGAGTTTCCAGCTCTACCTCAACGGTTCCCCGACTGGCGCGGTCATCACGGTTCCCGGTTGCGGTGAGTACGTGCACAGCTATTCGGCCTCCCCAGGCGACGTCCTGATGCTGCACAACGTTGATGGGGACTTCGACCTGATAAATATCACCGTGCCCGGTGCGGTCACTCCTCCGGTGGACCCCGGCACTCCGACGCTTCCGACCACCGGAGTCGGTCCCGGTTCGTGGTACGCGGGTGGCTTCGGCCTTGCCGCACTCTTCGTCGGTGCTGTCCTGCTTCTCGTGCAGTGGCGAGTGCGCAGACGCCGAGCGGTCTAAGGCACCACCACACTCCGGTAGGTGCCGTAAACGCTTGGGGGTCGGCGAGCGTTTAAGCTGAGGAACCATGAGCGCTGAACACGTGCCGGCATCCGGAATCCTTACTGATGAACTCGATCCGGCGGTGCGTCCGCAGGATGACCTGTTTCGACACGTCAACGGGAAGTGGATTGACCGCACCGAGATTCCCTCGGACAAGGCTCGTTACGGATCCTTCTACCTGCTCGCCGAAGAGGCGGAGAAGGCCGTGCGCGAAATCATCGAGGAGGCGAGCTCGGCAGAACCGGGCACCGAGGAGCGCAAGTTCGGCGACGTCTACGCCAGCTTCATGGATGAGAAGCGAATCGAGCAGTTGGGTGCGCGACCGCTGAAGGCTCTGCTCGACGAGGTGGAGGCGATCGGCTCGCCCGCGGCGCTGCTCGCGACCGCCGGTCGGTTTGAGCGTCGCGGCACGAGCGGATTCTTCCAGCTCTTCATCGACAACGATCCCGGTGACCCGGAGCGGTACCTCGTGTTCTTCGAGCAAGGCGGCCTCGGCCTGCCGGATGAGTCGTACTACCGCGAAGAGAAATTCGCCGAGATCCGTGCGAAATATGTCGAGTACCTCGGCAAGATCCTCGGACTCGCTGGCCTGTCGATGCCGGCCGAGCGTGCCGGCCGAATCTTCGCGCTGGAGACAGACATCGCGAAGAACCACTGGGACAACGTGCGTTCGCGCGACAGCGAAGCCACTTATAACCTGCGCACCTGGAAAGAGATTACGAAAACCGCGAGCGAAGGTGGGCTCGATCTCGACACGTGGCTGAATGGTATCGACGCACCCAAACACTCGCTGCGCGAGGTTGTCGTGCGGCAACCCAGCTACCTCGAGGCTCTGCCCTCGCTCATCACGGCCGACAGACTGGAAGCCTGGAAGGACTGGATGTCCTGGCAGGTCATCCGCTCGAACGCCGGGTACCTCAGCTCCGCGTTCGTTGATGCGAACTTCGACTTCTACGGCAAGACCCTGACAGGCACTCCCGAGCTGCGCGCTCGCTGGAAGCGCGGGGTCTCGCTCGTCGAGGGCTCCCTCGGCGAGGCCGTGGGTCGCAGCTATGTCGAGCGACACTTCCCCGAGGGTGCGAAGGCGGCCATGGATATTCTGGTCGCCAATCTGATCGAGGCGTATCGCCAGTCGATCACCAATCTGGAGTGGATGACGCCGACGACGAGAGCCGCCGCGATCGCGAAGCTTTCGAAGTTCACGCCGAAGATCGGCTATCCGGTGAAGTGGCGCGACTACTCGAGCCTGAAGGTCACGGCGGATAATCTGCTCGCCAATGTTGCCGCCGTCAATGAGTTCGAGTTTCAGCGAGAGCTCGGCAAGATCGGCAAGCCGCTCGATCGCGACGAATGGTTCATGACGCCGCAGACGATCAATGCGTACTACAACCCGGGCATGAACGAGATCGTGTTCCCGGCGGCCATCCTTCAGTTCCCCTTCTTCGATGCGTCCCGAGACGACGCCGCCAACTACGGCGCAATCGGAGCGGTCATTGGGCACGAGATCGGACACGGTTTCGACGACCAGGGTTCGAAGTACGACGGCGATGGCCGGCTGCTCGACTGGTGGAGCGCCGAGGACCGCGTACTGCGCGATGAGCGCACCAAGTCGCTCATCGCGCAGTACGACGCGCTTGCTCCACGCCAGGTCCCGGACCATCATGTGAATGGCGCACTCACAATCGGCGAGAACATCGGCGATCTGGGTGGGCTGGCCATCGCGTGGCGGGCCTATCTGATTTCACTTCCGAGAAACTCGGTTGGTGAACCTGTCGAACCACCGGTGATCGACGGGATGACCGGAGCGGAGAGGTTCTTCCTGTCCTGGGCCCAGGCCTGGCAGCTGAAGGCTCGCGACGAGGAAGTGATTCGGCTCATTTCGATCGATCCCCACTCGCCGAACGAGTTCCGCTGCAACCAGATCGTCCGCAACATTGACGATTTCTATACAACCTTTGGTGTCACATCGTCAGACGGCCTCTGGCTTGCGCCGGAAGACCGTGTCACCATTTGGTGACTACCTCGTTTTGATTCGCTAGCACCCTACTGAGTATCGAAAGCTCAATTTGGCAGACACGGCCCGGACCCGTGAGCGCTGGGATCGCATCCACGATCGCCAGCAGCCACGACACAAAGCCGACGAAAAGGACGAAAACTTCGCCGGTACGTTCACCGCGCTCGGACAGCTTGCCTACGAGGGTGCGCAAGTCTCTGCGAATGTGATCGACCTGCGCACCGGCCGGGTGCTGGTCTCGATCGACGACAGGATCGTGCTGCCGACCGCGAGCATCGGAAAGATCCTGTTGCTCATCGAAGTATCTGCGCGACTGACTGAGCGCGACTTCTCCGGCTACGGCATTCTGGACAAGACGCCGAAGGATGCCGTCGGGCTGTCCGGAATCTGGCAGCATCTGCAGGCGCCGGCACTTCCGGTCGCCGACCTCGCGACCATCGTCGGCGCGACTAGCGACAACCTTGCGACGAACGTCCTGCTTCGCCAGGTCGGCCTCGATGCCGTGCGAGCCCGCACAGAGTCCCTCGGGCTTGCTCGAACGGCCCTGCTGGATCTCGTGCGTGACACCCGGGGCCCGGATGATGCCCCGCAGCTGTCGGTCGGATCCACGGCGGAACTCGCCTGGTTGTTCGGTGCACTCGCGAGAAGTGAAATCGTCGACCCGCTCACAAGCCAGCGTGTCATGGGCTGGCTGTCGCTCAACGCTGACCTGTCGATGGTGGCGAGCGCCTTTGGGCTGGACCCGCTGTCTCACCGCGGCGTCGATCACAGCACGCTGCTGGTGAACAAGACCGGGAGCGATCTGGGCGTTCGGTCTGAGGCCGGCGCTCTTCGCGGCTCT
>Ga0193728_1000180_pt1 | contig 28681 bp, 26 predicted proteins | sample U1c1metaG_FD_143037 | JGI IMG/M metagenome (GOLD analysis project Ga0193728, IMG submission 143037) | Soil microbial communities from a riparian zone of the East river system, Colorado, United States - U1c1 | ecosystem: Environmental > Terrestrial > Soil > Riparian zone | place: USA: East River... | reverse complement strand
CCTTGGCGGCGTGAGCCTGGGGAACCTGGGCACCCCGATCGAGAGCTTCGGAGCGGGGGCGCCGGGCGGCACGCTGGCGACCGCGGCGGCACAGACCTCCCTGCTCTACGTGTGCGCGAGCCTTCCGCTTTTCCTCGGCGGCGAGACGCCCGTGCGCACGGTGCGACGCGGCCTTGTTGTCGCCTACGTAGTGACGGCGGCCGTCATCATGGCCGCCGTTTTCCCGCTTGCGGCGGACCCGGTGATCGCCCACGCGGAGATTCCCGGCATGACCCTGGCACGGATGTTCGTCGGGTCCGGATTTGCGACGGTCATCGGAATCGGAGTAGTCGTCTCGGTGTGCGGGGTCATGCTGGTCGAATATCTCGCCCTGACCCGGCTGATTCCCGTCGTGACCTCATGGCGTCGCCGTCCAGTGGCGATCGGAATCGGCATCGCGATCGTCGTGGTCGCACCCCTCAGCCTGATCAATCCGGATGCCTTCTACGACTCCCTGATCAAGGTGTCGCTCATCGCACTCTGGGTCAGCCAGCTCATGGTCTTCGCGGCCTATCCGTGGTTCATCAGGAAGTTCGGCGGGCGCGCAGTGCCCGCCTGGATCCTTGCAGTAATCGGCAGTGCGTTCGCGATCTACGGAGTCTGGGCGACTCTCCAGCACGCGTCGAGCTGAACGACGACGCTGCCGACTGCGAGACAATGAGGACATGACGTCTGTCCCGCCGACCATCGGCTACGCCGCGATGCTGGAGCAGTTCCATCCGACCGAAATTCTCGAACTGAGCGCCTACGCGGAGAAGCAGGGGTTCACGGGAGTGATGGCAGCGGATCGGTTCCAGCCGTGGGTTCCGAAGCAGGGACAGGCATCCTTCGTCTGGAACGTCCTCGGAGCGCTCGGGCAGACCACCATCGGCGACCTCGGCACCGGTATGAGCGTGCCGACGTTTCGCCAGCATCCCGCCGTGGTCGCCCAGGCGTCTGCCACGCTCGCCGCGATGTACCCGGGCAGGCACTGGCTCGGCATAGGATCCGGCGAGGCGATCGACGAGCACGTGACCGGCGTCTACTGGCCGGAGACCGCGGAGCGAATCAATCGGATGTTCGAAGCCATCGACGTGATCAAGAAACTGTTCACGGCGTCGGCGCTCGGGCGCGATACCAAGCACACCGGTGCGTACTTCAAGCTCGAGTCGACCCGGCTCTGGACGATGCCCGAGACGCCGCCGCAGATCCTCGTCGCAACCGCCGGTCCCGTTGCCGCGAAGCGCGCCGGCCGCTCGGTTGACGGGCTGATCATCGACGGGGCGCCGCTCGACAAGATCGAGGGCCTGTTCGCGCGGTTCGATGAGGGCGCGCGCGAAATCGGTAAGGACCCCTCGAACAGCACGAAGGTGCTGCGGTTGCACCTGAGCTGGGCGACGACCGCAGAGCACGCGATGACGAACGCTCTCACGGAATGGCCGAACGGCGGGATGCGGTTTCCCCGCTCGGACATCCGTTCGCCGTACGAGTTTGAGCAACTCGCGCGGCTGGTCCGGCCGGAGGATTTCGAGGGCCGGATGCTCGTATCCGAGGATCCCGACCTGCACCGCGCACACATCCAGCGCTACGTCGACCTCGGTTTCGACCGCATCTACCTGCACAACGCGGGTCGTAACCAGCGGGAATGGATCGACGTATTTGCCCGCGACGTCCTGCCGAAGCTGGTGCGCTGATGTTCAGTGTGTTCGCGATCGAGGGGATCCCGGAGATCGAACCGGGCATGGATCTCGGCCTCGTGATCGGCGACGCTGTCGCCTCGGTTGCTGAGCGGGTCGAAGGGCTGCACCACGGCGACATCCTCGTGATCAGCTCGAAGATCGTGTCGAAGGCCGAGGGTCGCATCGTGCAGGCGGATGACCGCGAGCAGGCAATCACGGATGAGACGGTGCGCGTGGTTGCCAGCCGTGAGTTTCCCGGCGGCGTGACTCGCATTGTCGAAAACCATCTCGGCATTGTCGGAGCGGCGGCGGGCGTAGACGCCTCGAACACGCCTACCGGCACCGTCCTCTTGCTCCCTCTGGATCCGGACGCGTCGGCAGCGCAAATCCGCGCGACGCTCCAGGACCGCTTCGAGGTCGCGCTCGGCGTGGTCATCTCCGACACGCTCGGACGCCCGTGGCGCGAGGGCCAGACGGATGTCGCCATTGGCGGGAGTGGCGTGACACTACTCGACGACCTGCGCGGCACCACGGATACCCAGGGGCGCGTGCTCGACGTCACCGCACCCGCCGTCGGCGACGAACTCGCTTCCGCGGCGGACCTGGTCAAGCGCAAGAGCGCCGGCCTGCCCGTTGCGATCGTGCGCGGGCTCGGGCATCTGGTGTCGGACAGCGCTCCCGGCGCTCGGGTTCTGATTCGGCCATCCGACACTGACATGTTCCGGCTCGGCACCCGGGAGGCCTACGACGAGGGCTTCGAGGCCGGACAGCGTGCCTGACTGGACGGTCGTGATTCCCGTCAAGGGAACGGGATCGGCCAAGTCGCGACTCCGTGCGTCGCCCGAGCTGGCCCTGGCAATCGCCCTCGACTCGGTCGCTGCCGCTCTCGAAACGGCCAACGTGATCGTCGTCACCTCGAGCTCGATCGCGTCGCAGTTCGAAGCCCTGGCTGCGCGCGTCATCCTTGATGCCAACGCTGGCCTGAACTCCGCTGTCGCCCAGGGCATCGCTGCGGCCGGTCATGGACCGGTCGCGGTGCTTCTCGGTGACGTGCCGGCGCTCCGTTCGGCCGAGCTGGCAGCCGCGCTCGAACTCGCGGCACAGCATCCACTCGCCTTCGCGGCGGACGCCGACAACGAGGGCACGGTACTCATTGCGGCGCGGAGCTCCGCCGACCACAGACCCGCCTTTGGTCTTCATTCCAGGGCAGCCCATCTTGCCGCGGGATACGTCGAGCTGGACATTCCTGCCGACTCGGGCCTCCGCCGCGACGTCGACACGCCCGCCCAGCTCGCTGCCCTGGGAGACCGTCTCGGCCCGCGCACCCGGGCCGCTCGGGCCTGATCGTCGACTTCGCAGTTGTTGCTCCATCCGATGCCCGGATTGGATGAATACTGCACACTCGAGTGCCCACCGACAGCACTTTTCGCCCGAAGTGGGGATGAGCGCGAGGGGATTTCGCGCAGGCTCGCGCGATAACCTGTCGAAATGACCATGATCGACGGGATGGCCACACTAGAGATATCCAGTCCGTTGCACCCGGCCTACTACGTGACGGAGGTTCTCGGAATCCAGCCAGACTGGTTCGCCGAGAAGGGTGAGCTGCGCCCGCGGAACGGTGACACTGGGAATGAGCCGATCCGTCGACGCGTGTACGACACCTCGATGTGGGTGCTTGAGGTTGATTCGAATCCGGCGACCAAGATGGCTGTTGCAGAAGATGAGTCCAAGGGCTTTGCGACGCTCCGGGTACTTGCCGACCGACTGCTGGGGCGGGGACCGATGCTTGCGCAGATTCGTCTCGACTACAAGGTCGAGCTGACCTGGTACGGAACCGCGGGCGGAACGCAGGCCGGTTTCGTCCTGCCGAGCGCCCTGATTGGCGACCTGGCCGAGCTCGGGCTCGACGTGAACTGCACGGTCTATGGTCACGACGACACGTCAGAGCGGCCCGGAATGCACAACAATGACCACCAATCCGCCGGCACGCGGACTGGCTCACGGCCTGCGGGTCCTGTGCTCGATCAGCAGGCGGTCGACCAGCTCATTGCCCAGCAGCTCATCGAGCAGAGGCTCACCGACTAATTCCACCCTGAGGTGAGGCATATCGACCCTCGCGGGACGCGAGAGGGTCGATATGCCTCACCTCACGGGTTGGGCCGGGTCGGCGGCCGCCCACCAGTCGAGGTTCGAGGCCACTACGCAATCGTGCGAATGGTCGCTCGATTGCGTAGTGGCTGGCGATAGCGACCAGCACGGACGCGGCAATCGCGGCAATCACGCCAGCCGGTCCCGGAACCAACGGAAGGATGAGCGCGATGATCGGCACGTGCCAGAGATAGAGCGAGTACGAGGCATTGCGCCCAAACCAGGCAACGGGCCGCAGTGCGAGGGCTCGAGCGGCGACCGTGCGTCGAGTCACGAGACCGCCAATCAGCATCGCGCTCGCCACCCCGACGAGAGGCAGGATGATGCCGAACACCTCCGATTGCCTGGTCCAGTCGGAGGGCATCCAGAGCTCGACTGCGACGAGGAATGCCGCGCCAGTTCCTGCCAGCCACGTGCCGGTTCGTCCGGCGAGCCGGGCGCGTACGCGCGGCCACCTGAGCAACAGGGCGAGGATCGCGCCCGTGAGCAGCGGTCCGACGTTCAGAACGGGACTGAAGTAAATGTCCGGGGTCGCTCCACCGCCGGGCGTCCGGTACATCAGCCAGCTGGCCACCGCAGAGCCGACCACCAGCAGCGAGGCGACCAGGATCATCCCGATGTGTCGCGCCCGCTTCGCCAGTAGTGCCGCGAGCAGTGGCGGCCAGACGAGGTAGAACTGCTCCTCCATCGCGAGACTCCACGTCGGCGCCAGTGGCCCCATCGAGCTGTGCCAGATCCAGCGAGCAATATTGCCGACGTAGCTGAGCGCGAGTGCGGCGTCGAACCACGAGTCGACGTTCGACTTGCTGTACACGGCAATCGTTGACCACAGGAAAACCACCACGACAACGACCGCGATGAGCACCGGGTAGAGGCGGATGATGCGGCGCAACCAGAATCTGCCCAGCTGGATACGCCCCGTCGATGCCCGCTCACGCAACAGAATCGAGGTGATCAGGTAGCCGGAGAGCGCAAAGAAGATGTTGACCCCGATGAACCCGCCGCCGAAGAATGGCACGTGCAGGTGATAGAACACGACGAACGCGATAGCGACCGTCCGTAATCCGTCGAGAGGTTCGACCCGCGCGCCGCGCGAAAGGTCCGTCGTCGTCGGGCTACTCGTTGTCTGGGTTTTGGCTGGCCGTTCTTCAGTCGCGTATCGCATTGCCCTTCCATCGTAGGAACGAGCCCATGCCCGGGCGCAACCCTTTGCAGCCGTTCCTTGGCAAACGCCTACCTATCCCGAAGGTTGTCCTAAGGAATCGGCGGTCAGTGACCCGCCGCTACGTGAAGCGGCAGCAGCTTTAGCGACTTACCCGTCGACGCGTAGCCGGTGGATGCGTGCGCGCGAGCAACTTCGGCGCGCTCGAGCGTCGGCGTGCCATAGGTTGTCGTGCGCTGGTACGCCTCGCGGCCGATCTGGGACGCGAGCAACTCGAGCTCGTCGACGGTCTTTTCCGAACCATTGTCGGCGCCGGCCATACGGCTGATGGTCTCTTCCATTAGGGTGCCGCCGACATCGTCCGCGCCGCCCTGCAGCATGAGTTGTGTGCCCTCGGTGCCGAGTTTGACCCACGAGGTTTGGATGTGATCGATCCTGCCGTGCAGCATCAGTCGCGCGACGGCATGCACGGCCCGGTTCTCCTGCGGCGTCGGGCCCGGACGGGCAACTCCGGCGAGGTAAACAGGCGAATTGGTGTGGATGAACGGCAGCAGCACGAACTCGGTGAAGCCGCCCGTCTCATCCTGAATCCGGGACAGCGTGCGCAGGTGGCCGACCCAGTGCGTCGGGTTGTCGACGTGGCCGTACATCATGGTCGAGGATGACCGGATGCCGAGACGGTGAGCGGTCGTGACGATCTCGATCCAGGCGGAAGCAGGCAGCTTGCCCTTGGTTAGTACCCAGCGCACCTCGTCGTCGAGGATCTCGGCCGCGGTTCCGGGAATGGTGTCGAGGCCAGCGGCCTGCGCCTCCTGGAGGAAGTCGTGGTAGCTCAAGCCAGTCCTGGCCGAACCGTTAACGATTTCCATCGGGCTGAACGCGTGCAGGTGGATGTCCGGCTGGCGCCCCTTGACCTCGCGCGCGAGATCGAAGTAGGCCGTGCCGGGCAGGTCGGGATGGATGCCGCCCTGCATGCAGATCTCGGTTGCCCCGATGTTCCAGGCCTCGTCGACGCGGTCGCCGACCTGCTTCATGGACAGCGTGAAGGCATCCGCGTCGGTGCGCCGCTGGGCGAACGCACAGAACCGGCATCCCGTGTAGCAGACGTTGGTGAAGTTGATGTTGCGGTTGACGACGTAGCCGACGCGGTCGCCGACGGTGTCGTGGCGAATGCGGTCCGCGAGGCCGGCGAGGGCATCCAGGTCGCGTCCCTCGGCATTGAGAAGTGACAGGTACTCGGCGTCGCTCAGCCCCGCGGGATCCGTCTCGGCGTGCAGCAGCGCAGCGCGAACGGCCGGGTCACCAACGTGCCCGACGGTGCGGCGGGTGTCGCCCACCGTCTCGCGCAGCTCAGACCAGTCGCCGTACACGTCCTCGAAGTCGCTACGGCGATCAGTCGTGCGACCGTCCGTGTCGATTTCGGTGTGCAGGTTGACGCGGCCGGAGCCCAGCCATTCCGGGTCGGGTTCCTGCCACGGCAGGCCAACCGGGATGCGCCCCTCGACCGCGAGACCATCGGCCTCGGCCAGCGCGCGAACGTGCGGCAACAGGCGCGGATCGAGCCACGGCTCCTCCGCGCGCACGAAGTGCGGATGAACGGTCAGTCGCTCGCGAAGCGTGAAACCGGCCGCCGCGGTCAGGCGGGAGAGTTCCTCGATCTCTGGCCACGGCCGCTCTGGGTTGACGTGGTCGGGCGTCAGAGGCGAGACGCCGCCCCAGTCGTCGATGCCCGCACGGATGAGCATCGACAGTTCGAGCGCGTCCGTCAGATTCGGCGGAGTCTGGATGCGCGCGCCGGGCCCGAGCACGAGCTTCGACACGGCGACCGCGGCGATGTACTCCTCGAGTGGCAGGTCATCCCGCCGCATCATCGCCGTCGACATTTTCGATCGGAAGTTCTGGATTATGACTTCCTGGATGTGCCCATGCCGGCGGGCGGCCGCGCGAATCGCAAACATGCCCTCGACGCGCTCAGCATAGGTCTCGCCGATGCCGAGCAGCAGGCCGGTCGTGAATGGCACATTCGATCGGCCAGCGTCCTCGATGACGCGAAGTCGAACGGCAGGATCCTTGTCGGGCGAACCGAAGTGCGCCTGCCCCTTCTCGGTGTAGAGCCGCGTCGAGGTGGTCTCGAGCATCATGCCCATCGATGGCGAGACGGGCTTGAGCCGCTGAATCTCTTCCCAGGTCATGACGCCGGGGTTCATGTGGACGAGCAGTCCGGTCTCTTCCATGATTCGGATTGCCATGGCGCGCAGGTAGGTGATGGTCGAGTCGTACCCGTTGGCGTCCAGCCACTCGCGGGCCTCTGGCCAGCGCTCCTCCGGACGATCGCCGAGGGTGAAGAGCACCTCCTTGCATCCCAACGCCGCGCCCTGCCGCGCGACCTCGAGGATCTCGTCCGGCGACATATACATGTCCTTGCCCGCGCGTTTCAGCTGTGCAGGCGTCTTGACGAAGGCGCAGTAGTGGCAACGGTCCTGGCAGAGGTGCGTGACCGGAATGAAGACCTTGCGCGAGTACGTGATGACGCCGGGGCGTCCGGCCTTCTCGAGACCGGCGTCGCGAACTCGTCCCGCGGCCAGCAGCAACCGATCGAGGTCGGCGCCGCGGGCGTGCAGGAGCGTCTCGGCCTCGGTGGCATCGATGGTAACGCCGGTCTCGGCACGCTTGAGAGCACGCGAAATCGCGGATGCCGTTGGGACGAACGCGGCGGAAGAATCGACAGTCATTGCACAGCTTTCACGGATTTCACGAAAGAAGAAATCACCCAAAGCCAGGTGCACAACCAGATCTCCCCCGAGTCTACGTCGCCGCGGCAAGTGCCGCCGCAGCGAGGGCAGCGCTGGTGGGGATGTCGCGCATCCAGAGGGGGACGACGGATGCGCGGATACCCGCCGCCTCAACGGCGTCGCTCAGCGCCGCGTCCTCTTCCGCGAGAAGCCAGGCGTCGAGGATTCCCTCCGAAGCCCGCGAGCCGTAGTGCGCGGCGACCGCATCGCCGGCGGTCGCGACGCCGATCGCCTCGAGGCAGGCATCCGCCATCCCGCGCACCACAGCGCCGCCGATGACGGGGGAGACTCCGACGACGGGTGCCGAAGTCGCCCGCACGGCGTCCCGGATTCCTGGAATCCCAAGTATCGTGCCGATCGAGACGACAGGATTCGACGGCGCGAACAGCACCACATCCGCGGAGGCGATGGCATCCAGGACGCCGGGAGCCGGAACGGCCGAGTCGACATTCTGCTGCACGAACGCTCGCGCGGCCAGCGATGCGCGGTGCCTGGTCCACCACTCCTGGAAGTGCATGCTGGTGCCGTCCTCGACAACGACGTGCGTCTCCACCTGGTCGTTGGTGGCCGGAATGAGGGAAACGCCGAGCGGCCACCGCGAGGTGATTCTGTCGGTCGCCTCCGCAAGCGTGAGGCCATCGCGCAGCATTGACGTGCGGGCGAGGTGGGTGCCCAGATCGAGGTCGCCGAGCGTGAACCACGGCCATCCCACGCCGTAGGCGCGCAGCTCGCCGGAGACTCGCTCCGTCTCGCCGATCCTGCCCCAGCCGCGAACCTCGTCGCTTTCGCCCGCGAGTGTGTACATGATGGTGTCGAGATCGGGCGCAATCCGCACCCCGCTCAGCCACATGTCGTCGCCCGTGTTGACGACTGCGGTGATGGATGCCGTGCTGCCGCCTGAGCCATCCGGATACGCTTCGCGCACGTGCGCTCGCACTCCGCGCAAAAAACGGGCCCCACCAACGCCACCAGAGAGAACTGTGATCTTCATCGTTGTGCAACGCTACGGGATCACGCTAACGGAACATTCGCAGGTACTGTTTCCGGCCCTTTCTGGCAGACTCATGACGTGAACTCATTCCCGGCGAAATTCGAGCCGGGGCACGCCGAAGTGTCCCTGCCCGTCGCGGAGCCGATGCCCATCGAGCGGTTCCTCGAACTCAGCGCCGATATTGTCTCGACAATCGAGACCGTCATCGACGGCAAGCGCGAAGCGATCCAGATTGCGCTGACGGTGCTTCTCGCCGAGGGCCATCTTCTGATCGAGGATGTGCCCGGCGTCGGAAAGACGATGCTCGCCCGCGCGCTCGCCAGAAGCGTCGACTGTTCTGTCTCGCGCATCCAGTTCACACCGGACCTTTTGCCCGCGGATATCACGGGCGTCTCCGTGTTCAACCAGTCGGATCGTGAGTTCGAGTTCAAGCCCGGTCCGGTGTTCGCCAACATTGTCATCGGCGACGAGATCAACCGCGCGTCGCCCAAGACGCAGTCCGCACTGCTGGAAAGCATGGAGGAGCGCCAGGTCACCGTCGACGGCAAGACCTATCTCCTCGCGAATCCGTTCACCGTCGTCGCTACTCAGAACCCCATCGAGATGGAGGGCACCTACGCCCTCCCCGAGGCCCAGCGCGACCGGTTCATGGCGCGCATCTCGATGGGATATCCGGATCCGGAGTCGGAGATCGAGATGCTGCGCACGCGCGCAACCTCGAGCCCACTGGACGCCCTCTCGCCCGTTATCGGCGCGACGGAGCTGCGCTCCATGATCGCGACTGCTCGCGCTGTGTTCGCCAGCCCCGCCGTGGAGCAGTACGCCGTCGCTATCGCTCAGGCGACGCGCCGGGACTCCGAACTCAGGCTCGGAGCCAGCCCGCGCGCGACGCTTCAGTTGGTTCGCGCGGCGAAGACCAGGGCGGCTCTGGATGGCCGCGAATTCGTGCTCCCTGATGACCTCAACGCGCTCGCGGTCCCGGTACTCAGTCATCGGCTCATACCGTCGGGTCGGGTCGGTGTCACCGTTGGTGGATACTCCGGCGAAACGATCGCCGAGATTGTCACGCGCATCGTGGCGGAGACGCCGGTTCCGCTGGGTGCACGCCACGGCGACTAACATGACGCGTTCCGAGCGGGCATCGAGGCCCGCGCGAGGAGGTAGACCACTCGCAAGCTCGACCCGGCCGACACTTCGAGGCGTCGGATTCGCCGCTGCCGGTATCGCCTGCGCAGTGATCGCCTACGTCATCGGACGATCGGAGCTGCTGTACGCGACCGGGTTCCTCGTTCTCCTGCCCCTCGTTGCGTACCTCATCGTGCGTCTTCGGCCGCTGCGCCTGACGGTGAGCCGCACGTTCTCGCCACCCGTCGTGACCGCGGGTACACCGACGGTCATCGAATTGTCCGTGCGCAATGTCTCGGGGGCGTCCAGCGCCGCGGCAAACTGGACGGACAGCATCCCGTGGTTCCCGCAGCGGGCGGGCCCCGGCGTGCTGCCGTCGCTGGCCCCGGGCGCTATTGCGGTGACGACTCGCACTTCGAGGCTCGGGTACTCGCTGCGGCCGTCCCTGCGCGGGGTGTACGACATCGGGCCGCTCGACGTGAGTTACGCCGATCCGTTCGGCCTGGCGATCGGGCGTCTCGCGGTCGGAAGCAGCCAGTCCCTCTACGTGGTTCCGCTCGTCGTGCCACTCGGCCTGAGCGTCTCGCTCGCGGTCTCCGGGGAGGGGTCGGCTCGCCTGATCCAACACATGGCGACAGGCAACGACGACGATCTGATGACGCGTGAGTATCGCACGGGCGACGCGCTGCGCCGCGTGCACTGGCGTGCCTCGGCACGCCACGGCGAGCTCATGGTCCGGCAGGAAGAGCAGAGGAGCTATCCGGAGGCTCGACTGATCCTCGACACCCGCACCGACGGCTACGGCGGGGTTATCTCGTCCTTCGAGTTCAACAACACCGGGTTCACCTGGTTCGAATGGGCGATCACGATGATCGCGTCGGTCGGCGTACATCTGCATCGGTCCGGATTTCTGGTGGAGGTTCTCGAGACCGCTGCTCGGCAGATCGCTCCCCTCGGCGACGCCAACCAGGGTTCCGGGCAGGACGTCGAGTTTCTGTTGAGTCTTGCCGGAGTTCGCCTGCAGGAGTCGACACCGGTGATCGGTGATGGCAATGACGAGCGTGCGCAGGGCGCACTCGGCCCGGTTTTTGCTGTTGTCGCGGATCCGTCGACGGAGACTCTGCACTGGATCTCGTCCCAGCGTCGTCCTTACGAGACGGGTGTTGCCTTCGTCATCGAGACGGGTAATCCCGCCGTGCTGGAGATTCTTGAGGCGGCCGGTTGGATCTGTGTGCCAGTGACCGACACGGCCGATCCCGCCCGCGCGTGGGCGCGCGTCGCCAGCCTGACCGCGCAGACTCCGGCGGAACGTCGATGACGACGGCGGCCGCGCGCCTTCCGGCACAAGTCGCCGGTGGCGACATTCGGATGAGCGCACTGCTTCTGCTTTCCCTCGCAATCGCGATCTCGGGTCTGCACTCCGTGCTCGAGGACATCACGTGGTGGTTCGCGGCCTTCGCGGTCATGTTCGTCGTTTTCACTGTTGCTGCCGTCACGCGGTTCTATCTCCGACGCGGTTGGCTGGCCCCTCTCGCGGCAATTGCCGCCGGACTGCTCGTCCTCACGCTGTTCTTCGCGTCGAACACCGCGATTCTGGGGTTCATCCCCACCGGATCGACCTTCGCGAAGTTCGGCAGCCTCTTCGCCGCGGCCAACGAATCGATCGCGGTGCAGTCGCTTCCGGCGATCGCGACCACGGGCATCCAGTTTCTGATCTGCTTCGTCGTGGCCGGTATCGCGGTGTTCATGGATGCCGTCGCGGTGTGGGCCCGGGCCCCCGCGCTCGTCGGGCTGCCGCTGCTCGTGGTTGTCTCGGTGCCGAGCCTCGTGCTCGCGAGCCTGACCGACGGGTTCACGTTTGAGCTCACGGCAGTCGCCTATCTGCTCATCGTGCTGGGTCGCATGCGGCGCATCCAGCCCGCCCTTGCCGTAACCGCTGGCGTGATCGCCGTCATCGGAGCGCTCGTCGTGCCCGCGATCCTTCCGCCCGTCGCTCTCGGCGGCTCCACCGGTTCGGGAGTTGGTGTGCTCGCGGAATCGATCAATCCGATCATCGATTTGGGCGCGGATCTGCGTCGTTCGGACGCGACACCGGCGCTCAGCTACACGACGACGTCCCCCACTGGCGAATACCTGCGGCTCACGACCCTCGACACCTTTGAGGGCAAGCAGTGGGAGCCCGCGACCCCGAAACTCAAGCCCGGTAACACGGTAAAGAGCATCGGGGCGGCGCCGGGACTCACGAGCGCCGTCAAGGTCGGAAACGTCTCCACATCGATTCAGGTGGACGACGCGACGGGAGACTGGCTGCCGATTCCCTACCCGTCCGTGAGCATCAGTGGATTGACCGGGAAGTGGTCGTGGGAGGACGGGACGCTCAGCGTGCGGTCGGCGGCGACCTCGATGCAGGGGCAGCGATACTCCGTCAGCAGCCTCGACGTGCAGCCGACCATCCAGCAGATGGAGACGGCGGGATCGTCGGCGGGTAATCCGCTCGCGAAGGTTCCCGCCGGGCTCGATCCGATTGTTGCCGCGACCGCGAAGGCCGTTGTAGCGGGTGCGAAGACGGACTTCGACAAGGCTGTCGCGCTGCAGGACTGGTTCCGTGGCGGTACGTTCACCTACTCGACAAAGACACCGGCGAGCTCGGGCTTTGACGGCTCCGGCCTGAACGTGATCGTGCCGTTCCTCAAAGCCAAGAGTGGCTACTGCGTCCACTTCGCGACCACCATGGCCGTCATGGCGCGAACCCTGGGCATACCCTCGCGCGTCGCGGTCGGGTTCCTTCCCGGCACGCTGACGCACGTCGGCAAGGACAAGACCGCCGTGTACAAGGTGTCGTCGAGCAATCTGCACGCGTGGCCGGAACTGTACTTCAAGGGCGTCGGCTGGGTGCGATTCGAGCCGACACCGAGTAAGGGATTCGAGCCGAACTTCCCGAGCGCACCCGGTCTGGATTCGACCGGCCAGCCGACCGGCGCCACGACCGATGTCGCGACCTCGGCGCCGACCTCTACGCCGGTCGCGGCGCCGAAACTACCGAACCAGGGGAACGATCCGAGGAACTCGGCCCTCAGCCCTTCGCAGGCGGCCCCGGCGACGGGATTCGGAACCCTCGGCGGTCTGGCCGTCCTGCTCGTTCTTGCGGCGCCAGCCATCGTGAGGATTTCGATGCGCAGACGGCGCCTGGATCGGATTCGGCAGGGCACCGACCCGGCTGGCCTGGCATGGCAGGAACTCCGCGACACCGCGCGGGACCTCGGTGTGGATGCCCGCGAATCGTCGACTCCCAGCGAGCTCAGCGCACAGCTCGCCGCCTATCTCGGCACGGCTCCCAAGAGCACCGCACGGGCGAGTGCCGCACTGGTGCGACTTCGCGAGTTGGTCGAGGATGAGGCATACGGCGTGCCTGCCTATCGTTACAACGGCGAGCAGATCGCCGATGAACTTGGCGTCGTGTTGAAGGGACTACGACGCGCGAGCGAGCCCGGCCACCGGATCGCCGCCCTGGTTGTTCCGCCCACGCTCGTCGACCGGGTGGTCGGGCGAGCTACCGTTCGCGCCTAGACAAAAGCGCTGAGACCGGTGATCGCCTTGCCTACGATCAGGGTGTTCATTTGCCGGGTTCCCTCGAAGGTGTAGATCGCTTCAGCATCGGCGAACGGTTTTGCGACGCCGTTCTCGAGCACGATGCCGTTTCCGCCGAGCACCTCGCGGCACAGCGCGACCGTCTCGCGAGCACGACTCGTGACGAAGGCCTTCGACAACGCCGACTGGGCATCCGACTGCCTGCCTTCATCCTGAAGTCGCGAGACCTGCGTGCACAGCGCGATGCTGGCCGTGATGTTGCCGAGCGCCTGGGCGAGAAGGTCCTGGATGAGCTGGAAACCGCCGATGGGCTTGCCGAACTGCAGGCGCGACTTCGAGTACGCGACGGCGGCCTCGTAGGCGCCGATGGAATTGCCCACCGCCTGCCATGCGACGCCCGCCCTGGTCAGGCGGAGTACGACGGCGAGGTCACGGAATCCATTGATCCGCTGCAGACGGTCCTCCTCGGCGACCTGCACATTGGTCAGCGTGATGTCGGCGTTCTGCACGATCCGAAGGCTCTGCTTGTCCTCGATCTTCGTGGCGGTGAAACCGGGGGAGTCGGTGCGCACGATGAAGCCCTTGACCTTGTCGTCGGCCGTGTCGCGCGCCCAGATCACGACGATGTCCGCGAAGGTGGCGTTGCCGATCCAGCGCTTCGCGCCATTGAGCACCCAGGTGTCGCCCGTCCGCTCTGCCGTGGTCTTTAGACCGCGCGCTGTGTCGGAGCCGGACAGCGGCTCGGTCAGGCCGAACGCGCCCATGATCTCGGCCGAGGCCAACTTAGGGAGCCAGTACGCGCGCTGTTCATCCGAGCCCCCGACACCGAATGCGCCCATCGCGAGTCCGCCCTGCACGCCGCAGAATGTGGTGAGCGACGAGTCGACGCGCGCCATTTCCATGCCGCTCCAGCCGCGGAAGACCGCGCTGTTCGGGAAGTGTCCGGATTCTTCCCAATCCGGTCCGAAGACGCCGAGGGCAGCAAGTCCGGGTACCAGCTGGAACGGCATCTCGGCTCGCGCCCAGTATCCATTCGCGATCGGCCGGACTTCCGTCTCGAAGAAGGAGCGGATCTCGAGGATCTTGTCGTTCTCGCGGTCGCTCAACTGATCCTGGAAGAAGTAGAAGTCGCTCTCGAGCAGGTTGGTGGTTCGTGGCGCGGCGGTCATCGTCATAGGACCAATTACATACCACTCGGTATGACGCTTGGTGAACGTGCACGTCGCATCGCGTGCTCGCGGCCATCGAGTTGCCCGAAATCGACAGTCCCGGCGGCGGTTAGGTCGATTTGGGGCAACTCGGCGTGAAGGTCGGGGCTCAGGCGGTACCGGCGGCTGCGAGCTGGGCGCCGACCGCCGCAAAGTCGTCGCGGATCTGGCCAACGGTGACTCGGATGAACTGTCCGCCGGGCGAGGACAGGAACGGCGTACCCGCAGCGACGCGGATACCCGCGGCCGCGAGCTGCACTACGGCGTCTCGTTCGTCGTCGACCCGAAGCCAGGTGTTGATGCCGTCCGCGGTCATGACATCCCAGCCGTTCGCGCGCAGGGCGTCGGCAATCGCGACCTGTCGATCCCGGTACGTCGTGCGTGCCAGCTCGACCTGGGCGACTGTCGAGGGCTCGGTGAGGAGGTCGTAGAGGATGGTCTGCAGCATCCGCGAGGTCCAGCCGGGGCCGAGGATGCGGCGCGCGATGAAGCGATCCATGAACGCCTTGGGGCCGCCAACGGCAGCGATCCGCAGGTCCGGCCCATGCGATTTCGAGAAGCTACGGATGTGGACGACGCGATCCGGCAGGAATGCGCCGAGGGAGACATCCCCGCTCGAGGAGATTTCGCCGGAGTGGTCGTCCTCGATCACGATCGTGTGTTCAGAGTTGTGCGAATTGCGGATGACCCGCGCGAGCTCGTACGCCCGCTCCACCGTCATTGAAACACCGGACGGATTCTGAGTGCGTGGCTGCAGCACGATCGCGGCGGGCGAGCGGTGCAGCGCCTCCGCGAGAGAATCCGGGCGCATACCCTCCGCATCGAGCTCGACCGGGATGCGCTCGGTCCCGTAATGGTCGAGAAGGTCGAACACGGGCGGGAAGCCCGGGTTTTCGACGGCAACCCGGTCGCCGAACTTGAGCAGCAGGTCGAGCGTGCGGGAAATCGCGTCCATTGCCCCGTCGACGATGGTGAGGACTCCGGGCTGGAACGGCCACGACGCGAGAAGCAGCGCTTCGAGCTCGGGGATGACCGGCTCGTCGAAATAGTTCTGCGTGCCCGCTCGGCTGGAGACGCGCGACAGGGCGGGACCCATGTCCGGGAGTAGCAGCGGGTCGGGGGTTCCGGTCGACAGATCGAGCCGGGCAACCGGCACCTCGGTGAGGTTGCGTGTTCGCGGCGGCAGCCAGGTGGTGCGCTCGGCGCGCACAAACGATCCACTGCGCCCTCGCGAGACGATCAGCCCGACGCCGGCCAGCGCCTGCCAGGCATGGCTCACGGTTGCCGGGCTTACGCTGAGCTCCGCGGCGAGTTCGCGAACGGTAGGGAGCCGGTCGCCCGGGGCGAGGTCTCCCGACGCGATCAGTCGCGCGATAGTGCCCGCGATCCCACTCGGGGATGGATCTTCGACTGCTACCGCTACCGACTTCATTGTCGCTCCCGTAGTTTTACTTGTCATCGCCACTCGAGAAATGCAAGCGAAATGTTTACGACGAATAATAACAAAAAGCCAGTCGGAGGTTCTCATGACCGTAGTTCGCGCAGCAATCACGCAAACCACCTGGACCGGTGACAAAGAGTCCATGATCGCCAAGCACGAGCAGTTTGCTCGCGACGCCGCGAAGGATGGCGCCAGGATCATCTGCTTCCAGGAGCTGTTCTATGGCCCGTACTTCGGGATCATCGAAGACGCCAAGTACTACGATTACGCCGAGCCGGCCGACGGGCCGACCGTGCAGCGCTTCGCCAAGCTGGCCAAGGAACTGAAGCTGGTCATGATCCTTCCCATCTACGAGGAAGACATGCCGGGCGTCTACTACAACACGGCCGTCGTGGTGGATGCCGACGGCACGGTGCTCGGCAAGTATCGCAAGCACCACATCCCGAATCTTGATCGCTTCTGGGAGAAGTTCTATTTTCGCCCGGGCAACCTCGGCTATCCGGTCTTTGACACCGCAATCGGCAAGGTCGGTGTCTACATCTGCTACGACCGGCACTTCCCGGAGGGCTGGCGGGAGTTGGGCCTGGGCGGCGCCGAGATCGTGTTCAACCCGTCCGCCACGAAGCCGGGGCTGTCGAACCGGCTGTGGGAGCTGGAGCAGCCCGCCGCCGCTGCCGCAAACCAGTACTTCATCGGCGCGAACAACCGGGTTGGTACCGAGTCGGAGGAGTTCGGCGATCTCGCCGTCACCTTCTATGGCAGTTCGTACTTCGTCGACCCGCGCGGTAACTACGTCGGCGACATCGCCAGCCAGGACGGGTCCGAGGTCGTGACCCGCGATCTCGACCTGGGCCTCATTCGCGAAGTGCGCAACTCGTGGCAGTTCTACCGGGATCGCCGTCCCGATTCCTACGAGGCGACGGTGAGGCCGTAGCCATGACGAAGACGCTCATCAAGAACGGAACGGTCGTCAACTCGACCGGCCAGGGTGCTGCGGATGTGCTCATCGATGGCGAGACCATCGCCGCGGTGCTCGCGCCGGGGTCGAGCCTGCTGGGCTTCGACATCGAGGCCAATGTCGACGCCGTCATCGATGCCAAGGGCAAGCTCGTCATCCCGGGCGGGATCGACGCGCACACCCACATGGAGATGCCGTTCGGCGGGACCAATGCGAGCGACACCTTTGAAACCGGGACACGCGCTGCGGCCTGGGGCGGCACGACATCCATCGTTGACTTCGTCGTTCAGTACCCGGACCAGAAGATCATGGACCAGTACGCGCTGTGGCACGAGAAGGCCGCGGGCAATTGTGCGATCGACTACGGCTTCCATCAGATCCTGTCAGATGTTCAGGATGCCTCCCTCACCGCCATGGACGAGCTGATCGAAGAGGGCGTGACCAGTTTCAAGCTGTTCATGGCCTACAAGGGGGTATTCCTCTCCGACGATGGGCAGATCCTGCGGGCGTTCCAGAAGGGCGCATCCAACGGTGCGCTCATGATGATGCACGCCGAGAACGGCGCCATGATCGACGTGCTCGTCAAGCAGGCGCTCGAGGCGGGCAACACGACGCCGTATTTCCATGGGCTCACCCGACCGTGGCAGGCCGAGGAGGAGGCGACGCATCGCGCGATCATGATCGCCGACCTCACCGGTGCGCCGCTCTATGTCGTGCACGTCTCGGCCAAGCAGGCCGTCGACCAGATTGCGGCCGCCCGCGATCGCGGCCAGAACGTGTTCGGCGAGACCTGTCCGCAGTATCTCTACCTCTCCCTTGAAGAACAGCTCGGTGCCTCGAGTTCGGAGTGGGGGGACTTCGAGGGTGCCAAGTGGGTGTGCTCGACCCCGCTGCGGTCGAAGGAAGAGGGGCACCAGCACCATATGTGGCAGTCGCTTCGCACCAACGACATCCAGATGGTCTCGACCGACCACTGCCCGTTCTGCATGAAGGGCCAGAAGGACATGGGAATCGGCGACTTCTCGAAGATCCCGAATGGGATCGGTTCGGTCGAAAACCGCATGGACCTCATGTTCCAGGGCGTCGTCAATGGAAACATCTCGCTCGAGCGCTGGGTCGAGGTCACCTCGACCACGCCGGCGCGGATGTTCGGGATGTACGGCAAGAAGGGCGTCATCCAGCCCGGCGCGGACGGCGATGTCGTGATCTACGATCCGAAGGGCCACACGTCGATTGGTATCGGCAAAGCGCACCACATGAATATGGATTACTCCGCGTGGGAAGGCTACGAGATCGACGGGCACGTGGATACCGTGATCTCCCGGGGCAAGGTCATCGTGAACGACAACGACTACGTCGGCACGAAGGGCGACGGCAAGTACTTCAAGCGCGGCCTCAGCCAGTACTTGATCTAGGGACCCTCGGGTCGAGTAGCCGTCGAAGGCGGCGTCATCGAGACCATGACAACAAGGAAAAAATGGACTTCGGAGCAGTACTCCAGACCAATCCACCGGCCTCGCGCACGGTGCACCTCGCCAAGCTCGCGGAGCAGTACGGTTTCAGCCACGTCTGGACGTTCGACTCGCACCTGCTCTGGCAGGAGCCCTACGTGATCTACAGCCAGATCCTGGCCGAGACCAAGCGGATCATCGTTGGTCCCATGGTGACCAATCCGGCGACTCGGGACTGGACCGTGACGGCGTCCACTTACGCCACCCTCAACGAAATGTACGGCAACCGCACGATCTGCGGCATCGGGCGGGGCGACTCCGCCGTACGAGTGACCAATGGGGCACCGACGACGCTCAAGACCCTCCGCGAGTCGATCCACGTCATCCGCGAGCTCGCCAACTCCCGGCCGGTTGAGTACAACGGCGCGCAGCTGCAGTTTCCCTGGAGCACGGGATCGACGCTGGACATCTGGGTTGCGGCTTACGGGCCGCTCGCGCTCAAGCTGGCCGGGGAGGTTGGCGACGGGTTCATCCTGCAGCTGGCCGATCTCGACATCGCTGAGTGGATGATCAAGACGGTCCGGGATGCGGCCGAAGCGGCCGGTCGCGACCCGATGTCGGTCAAGTTCTGCGTTGCCGCGCCCATGTACATCGGCGACGATTGGCAGCACATGCGCGACCAGTGCCGCTGGTTCGGTGGGATGGTTGGCAACCACGTCGCCGACATCGTCAGCAAATATGGTGACAGCGGCTCGGTACCCAAGGCGCTCACCGACTACATCAAGGGTCGCGAGGGCTACGACTACAACGAGCACGGACGGGCAGGCAACACGCACGCGGAGTTCGTGCCCGACGAGATCGTCGACCGGTTCTGCCTGCTCGGCACCGCAGAAGACCACATCGAGAAGCTCAAGGCGCTGAAGGCTATCGGCGTCGACCAGTTCGCCGGGTACCTGCAGCACGACAACAAGGAAGAGACGCTCCGCGTCTACGGCGAGACCGTCATCCCGGCCATTCGCGATCACATCACTGCGAAGGAGCAGCTATGACCGACTTCGACAAGGAAGAGGGCGACCGCGCCTACGACCTGGACCGCGCACACGTGTTCCACTCCTGGAGTGCGCAGGGCTCGCTGAAGCCGTTCGTGCCCGCGCGAGGGCTTGGCACCACCCTGTGGGACTACGACGGCAAGGCGTATCTCGACTTCTCGAGCCAGCTCGTCAACCTGAACATCGGACACCAGCATCCGAGGGTCGTCGCGGCGATCAAGGCGCAGGCCGATGTCATGACAACGATCGCTCCTGCTCATGCGAACATCCAGCGCGGCGAAGCGGCGAGGCGCATCCTGGAACGCGCGGGCGGACACTTCTCGCGCATCTTCTTCACCAATGGCGGTGCCGACGCCAACGAGAATGCGATCCGATTGGCGCGCCTCACGACCGGCCGCGACACCGTGCTTTCCGCCTATCGCAGTTATCACGGCAACACCGGTGCGGCGATCGTCGCGACCGGGGACTGGCGCCGGATGCCCAACCAGTACGCGCGGGGTCACGCGCACTTCTTTGGCCCGTTCCCGTACCGCTCCGAGTTCTGGGCGGCCTCGCCGGAGCAGGAATCGGAGCGGGCGCTGCACCATCTGGAGCGTGTGATCCTCTCGGAGGGTGCCTCGACCATTGCGGCCATCCTGCTCGAGACGGTTCCTGGCACGGCGGGTGTCCTCGTGCCGCCACCCGGCTACCTCGCGGGTGTCCGTGCGCTCTGCGACAAGTACGGGATTGTCCTGATCTTCGACGAGGTCATGTGTGGCTTCGGGCGTACCGGGGACTGGTTCGCCTGGCAGAATCCGACCTTCGCGGGCGTGCAGCCCGACCTCGTCACATTCGCCAAGGGCGTCAATTCCGGGTACGTTCCGGCCGGCGGAGTGATCATCTCGGATTCGATCGCGAACGCGTTCTCCGACGAGGTGTTCCCCGGCGGGCTGACCTATTCCGGTCATCCACTCGCGATGGCCTCGATTGTGGCGACCCTGGACGCCATGGCGGACGAGAAGATCGTCGAGAACGCGGCGTCCATCGGCGCGGATGTGCTCGGACCGGGGCTTGCCGCGCTCGCTGCGAAGCATCCGATGATCGGCGAGGTCCGCGGAGTCGGCGTCTTCTGGGCACTTGACCTGGTGGATGACCCGTCGACGCGAACTCCGGTGTCGGGCGCGGTCGTGGCGGACCTCAAGAACCGCTTGATGGCTGCGGGGCTGTTGCCCTTCATCGCGGATAACCGCATCCACGTAGTCCCGCCGTGCAATGTCACCGTTGACGAGGTCAAGGCCGCTCTGGCCATCTACGACGAGGTCTTCGCGGCCGCCACCGCCTGACCATCGGAGCTAGGCGGTCGCGACGACCTCGTAGTGCTCGACGCTGGCCGGCGAATCGTAGAAGTGGTGAAGTGCCGCGCGCCACTCGTCGTAGGCGGGCGAGCCGCGGAATCCGATCTCGTGGTCGTCCACCGTCCCCCATTGCACGAGGAGCAGGTACGCGCTCGGCCGCTCGATGCAGCGCGAAAGAGTCGCCCCGCCGAAGCCGGGTGACGCCGCAATGATGTGTTTCGCTGCGGCGAACGCCGCCTCGAACTCCTCTTCGCGACCGGGGGTGACGGGCAACATGGCATGCTCAGTGATCATTCCCCCATCCTGCCCTGCCCGGCGCCGTGGGGCGCCGTCGGGTAAACTCGTCCGTCGTGCCACATCTCAGCAAAAGTCCCTACACCGTGTCGGTGGTCGACATCGTTCATCGCCCGGGCGAGATGCGCGAGAAGTCCGTCGACGTCACCGTCGACGATGACATGGGCAACGCCGTAATCGGTGTGCGCAAGGGCGCAAAGCTGCACATCGACACCCGACTCGAGTCTCTCCACGACGGCATTTTGGTGTCCGGCGAGGTGGATGCCGTGGCCCAGGGTGAGTGTGTTCGCTGCCTGATTGACGTGAGCGTTCCGGTCGAGGTCGAGTTTGCGGAGCTTTTCGCGTATTCTTTCGACGAAGCTTTTGACTACACAGTTCAAGACGATCACGTGGATCTTGAACCGTTGGTCAGGGATGCGGTAGTGCTCTCACTACCGTTTCAACCGGTCTGTCAGGAAGATTGCCTCGGCCTGTGCCCAGAGTGTGGGGTGCGGCTTCTTGATAATCCCGGCCATGAGCATGAAGCTCCCGTCGATCCACGATGGGCTGCGCTTGCCGGGCTCGACGGGATGACCTCAGAAGACACCGGCCGCGGAGGAACGCGCGCCAAAGAAGAGAAGAGTTAGAAATGGCTGTACCGAAGCGCAAGATGTCGCGCGCGAGCACCCGCATGCGTCGCGCGCAGTGGAAGGCGACCCCGCCGACCCTCGTCAAGACCGTAGAGAACGGCAAGACTGTCTACAGCCTTCCGCACCGCGCGAAGGTCGTGGAGGACTCGGCCGGCACACCCCTGTACATGGAGTACAAGGGCCGCAAGGTCGCAGACGTCTAATCTCGTTGATCCACCTGCGCCAAGCGTCAGTGGATTGGCGGTTCAGCTCGGTGTGCCTCTCGGCCCCGAGCTACTTGAGTTGGCTCTGACCCATCGCTCTTTCGCGTACGAAAACGGTGGACTGCCGCACAACGAGCGACTCGAGTTCCTTGGCGACTCGATTCTCGGCCAGGCGGTCACCGTCATGCTCTACACCGAGAACCCGACCCTGGATGAGGGGGAGCTCGCCAAGCGTCGAGCGAGCCTGGTCTCCAGTGTTGCGCTCGCCGAGGTGGCTCGCTCGATTGGTCTCGGTTCGCACATCCGGCTCGGGCACGGCGAGGAACTCACGGGTGGTCACGACAAGTCATCCATCCTCGCGGACACTGTCGAAGCCGTCATCGGCGCCGTCTACCTGGACTGCGGTGAGGAGATCGCGACCGCGTTCGTGCTGCGTCTCATCCGGCCGCTGCTCGAAGATCCCGAGCGATTCGGAGCATCGATGGACCCGAAGACGAGCCTGCAGGAGCTGAGCACGCGGCTCGGTCGCGGGATGCCGACCTACACGGTCAAGGACAGCGGACCGGATCATTCCAAGCGTTTTCACGCGACCGTCTCGCTGGGCGGAGACAGGGTCGCAACCGGCACCGGTACGAGCAAGAAGCAGGCCGAGGTGTCTGCGGCGCTCGAGGCGTGGACTCAGCTCCAGATGCCCCGCGCCAAGGACTAGCAATGTCCGAGCACCGTAATGCCTGAACGACGGCATGCCTGAATTGCCTGAGGTCGAGGTCGTCCGCGCAGGCCTCGAATCCGCGATCACGAGCGCGACCGTGGCTGCCGTGCGCGTCTTCGACGAGCGCTCATTGCGCCGCCACGATGCTCCGGCCGAGGACTTTGTTGACCGGCTGATGGGAACCACATTTGCCGCGCCGATGCGACGGGGGAAGTTTCTGTGGGTGCCGATGGGGAGCGAGACCGCACTCGTCATACACCTCGGCATGAGCGGCCAGGTGCTGCTTCGCGAGCCGGATGCCTCGCTCGATCGATTGACACGCATCAGCATTGACGTCGCCCACCCCGAACACGGGCCGCTTCGGGTGGACTTCGTTGACCAGCGCATCTTCGGGTCGATGGCGATCGGTCGCCTGGTCGAGTCCGGGGACGTGCCGGGCGACCTCGTACCCAGCCAGGTGACGCACATCGCGCGCGATCCGATGGATCCGAACTTCGACGATGCGCTGTTCCTCGCCAGGCTCGCAAAGCGAAACACGGGTATCAAGCGCGCTCTCCTTGACCAGACCCTCATCAGCGGCATCGGCAACATCTACGCGGATGAGGCGCTGTGGGCATCCAGGGTCCACTACGACCAGCCGACCGGATCACTCAGCCGCCCGCGCGCGAAGACCCTGCTTGCCGAGGTGCGGCTCGTGCTCGGCAAAGCCCTGGCCGAGGGCGGCACGAGTTTTGACGCACAGTACCTGAACGTGAACGGCGAGTCCGGCTACTTTTCGCATTCGCTGAACGCCTATGGGCAGCAGGGGCTGCCCTGTCCGCGCTGCGGCCGGATGATCGTGCGCGAGCAGTTCATGAACCGCGGGTCGCACTTCTGCCCGTGGTGCCAGCGCGTGCGCACCGGACGCTAGAGAACCCTCTTCCAGGCGCTCTCATACGCGAGTGCGACGAAGCCGACGGCCTCGTTGACATCCAGCATGTAGCGGTTTTCCTCCGCGTTGCCGGTGGTGATTGCGGGATGCCCGGGATGGGTCTGGGTGAGGGCCTGAATGTTGTCGATCTTGAGCAGCATTCCGAGGCGGTGCCCGCGATGCTCGCTGAGCACCAGGGTGTCCCGCTGAGCGATGGGGCGGCTGAGATCCGGCGGAACGGACAGCTCGTTGAACGCAACGAGGTGTCCGGACGGGATGTACTCGATGCTCGAGGTGAGCAGTATCCGCGGGCTCTGCGCCTCGATGTCGTCCTGATCGCGCACGCGCTCCGCAGTCCACTCCTCTTCGCGGATATCGAGGGCCCCATACGGCGCATCCGTCAGCATCCGGCGACGCAGCATAGCCAGGTCGGCACGATGTCCGACCGGAGTGCGACCCTCCCAGCGCACGACGCGATAGTCCGGACCGGCGGCGGCCTCGGCTTGCCCGCGATGCTTCTCGAGCACGGCGGGGTCGACCGGAAGCGCCAGTCGACTCGCGCGCTCGACCTGTTCGAGCGAGAAACCGTGCGAGAGCGCGAATCTCACGCCGTCGTCTTTCGCGGGCACTGACCCGAATCCGGTGGGCGATTTGAGGCGTGGGCCCGGAACATTCGTCCGGCTGAAGAAGCCGGTCTGGTAAACGGTTCGGCCGTCGCGCTTCGCGACGACCTCCATCGCCTGGAACAGCGCGTTGCCGATGCCGCGTCGTCGGAACTCGGGGAGGACCTCGACCGTGAGCCAGCCGACGGGATCGCGCGGTTCTGGTGCAAACTCATACGTTCCGCGCCCGACGATTCGGCCATCCACACGCGCCAGGAAGAGTCGCCTCGGGTCGTGGGAATCGATCCAGCGGGGGAGCAGTTCCTCGGGCGAGAACCCCAATTCGGGCGTGCCGACGGTCGCCGCTTCGATCTCGTTGCGCACGCGAGTCATCTCGACGAAGTCGTCCCAGCCGCCTTCGCCGATCGCTCGCGGAATGCGCAGCTCGTCAATCGCGAAATCGGCCACACCTCAACGAACCAGAGAAGCGTTCCGAATGTCAAGCAATCGCCGCCCGCCCATCGCCCCACCACCGCTGCAGTTTGTTGACCGCGCGGTAGTTACTGGGGCCGCACGGTCAACAAACTGCAGCGGTTAGTAGTACTAGGTGGGGAGGTCGCGGCGCCAGGCGCCCTCGTAGCCGATTGGCACGAAGCCGACTGCCTCGTTGACGTCCAGCATGTGCCGGTTTTCCTCGGCGTTGAACGTGATGACCGACGGATGTCCGGGCATCCTCCGCTCGAGCTCGACCAGGTTGGCGAGCTTGAGCAGCATCCCGAGCCGGTGACCCCTGTGCTGGCGCAACACGAGCGTGTCCTCCTGAGACACCGATCGGTCGGTCTCTGCGGGCACGGACAGCGTCGTGAAACCGGCCAGGTGCCCGCTGGGCAGGTGTTCGACCGCGCAAACCAGCTGGGTGCGGGGGCTGGCTGCAAAGCGGGCCTCATCGGCGACCAGGCGATCGGCGGTCCAGACATCCTCCGGTTCCTCGAGGCCGGCACTCGGTTCTTCGACGCTCATGACCTGCCGCAGCATGGCCATGTCGGCACGCCATTCTGTGGGGGTGCGATCGACCCAGTGGTGGAGGGCGAAGTCAACGCCGGACGCCGCGATGCTCTCCGCGAGCTGTGCCGCCACGTCAACCGGAAGCGCGAGCCGACTTCCCCGCACCACCTGCTCGAGACGGTAGCCCTTGCCGAGAAGAAAGCGAACCTCGGGGTTGTCCCGGGGCACCGACCCGAAGCCGGTTGGCGACGTCAGTCGCTCGCCCGCTCCATAGCCTGACACCGCATAGACGATGGCCTTGCGGATGCCGTCGGTCGCGGCGACGCCCTGCAGTTTTGCGCTGAGCGCGGTTCCGACGCCGCTTTCCCGTGCGCCGGCGAGGACATCCACCATGAGCCACGCCGTGTGTGGATCGTCGCCGGGCTCGATTTCGTAGCGGGCGACGCCGACCATCCGAGGTCCGTCGCGGGCGACAAACAGCCGGGTCGGTTGGTTGTCCTGGTCGAGGTAGTTCGGCAGTGCTTCCGACGCTGCGAAGGCGAGTTCGTCGGTTCCGTAGGTGAGCGCCTCATTGCCATAGTGGATGCCGAGGGCGGTTACGAAGTCGTCCCAGCCCGGCGCACCAACCGAACTCGGAATTTCGAGTTCGCGGATCTCGATCATGCAAGAAGCCAACCATTTTCCGCCGCGATGCGCGCGGATTCTGCGGCATTGCGCGCACCCGTCTTCCCGATCGCCGACGAGAGATGGTTGCGAACCGTGCCCTCGGAGAGGTGCAGTTGCGACGCGACCTCGGCCGAGCTGTTGCCCTGCCGCACGGCGAGCAGCACGTCGGTCTCTCGCGCACTCAGCGGTGACGGACCGGCGGCGAGTGACTCGGCCGCCAGGGCCGGATCCACGACGCGCTGCCCTGCGGCCACGCGTCGCACGGCATCGGCGAGCTGGCCGGACGGAGTGTCCTTGACGACGAAGCCGGATGCGCCGGCCTCCAGCGCAAGGCGCACATATCCAGGACGGCCGAACGTCGTCACGACGAGAGCCCTGCAGCTCGGAAACTCGGCCCGCAGCAGCCGCGCGGCGGCGATTCCGTCCAGGCCCGGCATTTCGACATCGAGCAGAGCGACGTCCGCCCGGGATGCCTGCGCCGCCGCGAGCACCTCGTCTCCGCGCCCGACCTGGGCGACGACCTCGAGGTCGTCCTCGAGGTCCAGCAGCGAGGCGATGGCTCCCCGAACGAGAGCCTGGTCATCCGCGAGCAGCAGCCGGATCATCGCGCACGCTTTGCGACAGTCAGAACATAACCGCCCGATTCGCCGTTCGCGGCGGTCAGTTTTGCTCCGGCCTCGACCGCGCGCTCGGTGAGACCGGTCAGGCCATTGCCCTTGTGGGCACCCGGCACGCCGAGCCCGTCATCGCGCACGCTGAGCGATCGCGATGTCAAGTCGACCCAGCATTCCGTGGCCTTGGAATGGCGGATGACATTGGTCACGCCCTCCCGGAGGACCCAGCCGAACAGCGGCCGCAGATCCTCGTCCACGGCGGATCCGTCGATCGGAAGGTGCGCGCGGATTCCGGAAGCGTCCAGGGCAGTTCGCGCTGCGGAGAGCTCCGCGTCCAGGCTCATTTCGCGAGAGGCACTCACCGCGGCGCGAAGGTCGGCGAGCGCGGTGCGTGCCAGGGACTCGATGTCGCCGATCTCGGTGATTGCCCGCGCTGGGTCGCGCTCGACCAGTCGCCCGGCGAGCTCCGACTTGACCGCGACGACGGTGAGCGAGTGCCCGAGCACATCGTGCAGGTCGCGGGCAAGACGGGAGCGCTCCTCGGCGGCTGCGAGCGCCGCGATCGTGGCGTGCGCATCCCGAAGCTCGCTATTGGCGACGATCTGGCGCGTGATCGCGAAGAGTGAGACGGCGACGGATACGGTCACAAACGCGGCAAAAACCGTCCCGTTCTCGAAGCGTCCAAACGCCGACAGGATGACCTGTGCAATGACTACGGCGCCACAGAGGAGCACGGACGGTAACAGCGGCAACCAAAGAAACGGGACCATGGCCACGAGCAGAGTCCATACCCAGACGAGGTAGACCCCGAGGAACGGCAGCAGCACGAAGGTGGCGCCCCAGTACAGTACGAGGCCGATCACGCGGGCACGAACGCTCTGGGGCCACAGCAGCGGCGGGAGCGCGATGTATCCGAGGTAGATCACGACAAGCAGCAGTGTCGCCGTCGCCTTGGCACCGATTGTTCCGGGCGAGGTCCAGACGTATACCAGCTCGAACGTCTGGTAGACGAGACCGAAGATAGTGCCGAGGTACCACCGGTATGCGCCACGATTCAGCAGCCGGGCACGGATTCCCGCACCCGGCTGCTGACGCGACACTGTCGACACGATTTTCACTTTACTGTGGAGGTGCGACGGCTAGGCCCGGGCGGAGTCCCTGCGGTAGCGCCAGGTGATGAGCGCAGCGAGCACCAGAGTCCAGGCCCCGAGCACGATGGCAGGAGTTCCCACGTTGCCGGTCAGTCCCGCACCCATCTGTCCCAGCTTGTTGAGCCAGAACGACGGTGCGACCTGGGCGACGTTGCTGACCCAGGTCGGCAGGATGTCGAGCGGGACCCACAGACCGCCGAGGATGGCGAGCCCGAGGAAGGTCACCATGAACAGCGGCTGCGCGAACGATGGCTTGGCGAACTGTCCGATCAGGATGGCGATGAGCGCGAACGGGATGATCCCGACCCACAGTCCCAGACCCGCCATCAGCCAGCCCTGCACCGAGAGGTGAGCGTGCAACACCGTGATCGAGATGACGAACACCACGACGATGGAGAGAAGCCCGACCGCAAGCGCACTCGACACCTTGGTGATCATGTAGCCGGTACCGGAGAGCGGGGTAATGCGCAGCTGTCGGTTCCAGCCGACCGAGCGTTCGTTGACGATCGTGAATGCCTGGGCCAGGGCGGCCATCATCGCGCCGTAGCCACCCATCTGGACGGTCGTGACGATGATCCACTGCAGGTGTGCTGCGGAGTCGTACTGGCTGCCGTAGGTGCTGCCGAAGATCAGCAGCATCGCGACGGGAACTGCGAACGTGAAGATCAGCGAGCGGGCGTTGCGAAGCTGGCGTGCCATCTCGAGGATGAAATAGCGAGTGTTCATTTGCTTACTCCTTGGGCAGTGAGCGCCATGAACGCGTCATCCATGTTGCGCGAAACGATTTCGATGTCGGATGCCGCGGGATAGCTCGCCAGCAACGCGCGAAGCGTCGCATCCGAGTCCTCGGACTGCAGCAGGATGCGAGAGCCGCGCTGCTCGAGATTGGTTACCCCGACGAGCCCTTCGAGGGCCTCAGGGACCGATGATGCGGAAGGGTCCGCGCCGCTT
>Ga0193728_1000179_pt1 | contig 28716 bp, 23 predicted proteins | sample U1c1metaG_FD_143037 | JGI IMG/M metagenome (GOLD analysis project Ga0193728, IMG submission 143037) | Soil microbial communities from a riparian zone of the East river system, Colorado, United States - U1c1 | ecosystem: Environmental > Terrestrial > Soil > Riparian zone | place: USA: East River... | reverse complement strand
TTTTCTCCAGTTTGAACATATTTCTTCGTTTCCGCTGCTTTTTCCAGGCTCACGGAACAACCTCACCGCCGCGGTTGAGCTTGGCTTCCTGCCGCAATGGGGACACCAACCTTCCGCGCGCTCCTCCTCGGGAAGTACGCCTGCGAACCAGTCGATCGGAGACCGTTTGCCATGAGCGTATCTTCGAATAAGACGACGCCGGAAGCTCTCCGCGCTTTGGACATCGACCAGTTGCTCGCACAACGCCTTCGTCAGGATCAGCAGGAAAACCGAGACAGAAAGATTGCGCGAATCGGCCATCTATGGGAGCGACGGAGACTTCTCGGGAAATTTCTTGCGTGGGGCGGGGCTGCCGCTATGCTCATCGCTATTGTCATCCCTACACGCTACGCCGCCACGACGCGGTTGATGCCTCCGGATCCCCCGGCCGGCCAAGGCATGACTTTGTTGGCCGGCCTCGTCGGAAAAATGGGCGCCAATCTTGCCTCTCTCGGAGGAGATCTCCTGGGAGTCAGTACCTCAGTCGATCTGTTCGCCGGACTACTCGAAAGCCGCACGGTGCAGAACGATCTAGTCGCGAAATTTAATTTGCGCACCGTTTATGGAGAGCGCCATTTAGTCGATGCGCGGAAAGAGCTGGCGCGTCGAACGGACTTGTCGATTGATCGCAAGAGCGGAATTCTCACGATACAGGTAACGGATCACGATCCCAAGCGCGCCACCGCAATGGCACAAGAATATGTGGCGCAACTAAACAATGTTGTAACGCAGCTGAACACGTCTTCCGCCCACCGCGAGCGGATTTTTCTTGAAGCTCGTTTGGAACAAGTCAAAACGGACCTGGAATCGGCGGAAGGGGATTTCAGCAAATTCGCCAGCAAGAATGCCGCGATCGACATCAAGGAACAGGGTAAAGCGATGGTGGAAGCCGCCGCAGTTCTTGAAGGTCAATTAATCGCGGCGCAAACGGAATTGCAAGGGCTTCGCCAGATCTACGCCGATCAAAACATACGGGTCCAAACCATGCAGGCTCGCGTGGATGAACTGCGGCGCCAGATTCTTAAAATGAGTGGAAAACAGGAGCCCGACGGCGCGTTGCCCTTGAAAGAGGATGAGCTTTATCCCTCCATTCGAAAGCTTCCATTATTGGGCGTGACTTACGCGGACCTCTTCCGGCGAATGAAAGTGGAAGAGACGGTGTTCGAAACGCTTACCCAACAATACGAGATTGCCAAGGTTCAAGAGGCGAAGGAAGTCCCCAGCGTGAAAATGCTGGACCCCGCTGAACTCCCGGAGAAAAAGGTTTTTCCGCCGCGCACGTTGCTGTTTTTTCTGGGAGAGATCATCGCGCTTGCTATCGGCGCCGGTTGGATTTCAGGTACGGATGGCTGGAACAAAATCGACTCCCAGCACCCTGGAAAAGCTCTGGTACTCAATATGGTTCGGAGTGTGAAACCGCCACTGCAATATGTAGTGCAGCGAGGAAATGTCTTCACCTCGTGGACAAAAAGAATGTTCGAGGGATTTAACGACGCTTCAACGGCGGTGAAAACAAAACCTGCGGCAGTACGCGAGGAATAATCCATCTTGGCGGGCATTTACAAAACGATAAGTAATTTGGGCGATGTTGTAGGAGGCGAAATGCTTCTGCGCCTTGCGAATTTCGGCGTTGCCGCCCTGATAGGTCGCTTGTACGGCGCGCCTGTGCTTGGGATGTACGCCACTATCGTCGCTGTTGCGACTCTTGGCGAACGGCTTGCCGATAACGGATTGGAGTTGACGGGTATCGTGGAGGTCAGCGCACGCCCTCGATACACCAGCGAAATTGCCACGGCTTTATACACCGACAAAACGATTCTCTGCGCGCTGGCTATTGGTCTTCTTGCGATGATGGGTCGGATTGCAGGACTTTCACCCAGCCAGTGGCTTATCGCGGCCATCCTTACGCTTCGCACGTTTCTCTATTCTTACTGCCGTTTACACGCTGGATTCTTAAAAGGGTTGGATAGAACGAGGCAAATCGCAAAGTGCCAGGGGGTTCATTTTTCTCTTCTTGCGGTTGGCCTCGCACATGTTTATCTGCAACATAAAAGCCTCGTGGTTCTTTTGCTTTATCTGTTGGCAGCGCAGATTGTGGAATACATTTGCAGCTTTGTGGTGTTGCGCAGACTTGGAGTGGGCTACGCCGCGATCTCTGCGTCGTTATGTTGGGATCTGATGCGGCGCTCGGTGCCCGTTGGCGCGACTTACACGCTTGCGACGGTGATGTTGCGAGGCGATGTTCTGATCCTTTCTCTGCTGGCCTCCTCAACCGTGGTGGGCACTTTTGCTGCGGCTGATACCGGGCTGGTCATGATTTATGTCATCGCGTGGTTGTTTAGCGGGGTGTTGTTGTCGGAGTTGGGCAGACACGCTCAAAACAGCCAAGCGCTGAATCTGCATTTTCGCAAGACCCTTCGAACTGTGACGCTCATCAGCATTCCACTCGCGGCGGCCGGAGTCCTCTTGGCCAGGTTCGCAGTCATGGTGATATTTGGAAAAAGCTTTGCAGCAGCGGGCTCTACGGCCGCCATCATGATACTCGCGCTGCCCTTAGTCTTTCTTAACGCGGCTTTTCTAAGCCGTCTCATTGCAAAGAATGCCTCACGGGTTGCGGCGTTTATTTATTTGCCCGCTGCAATCCTATCTTTGCTGCTCAATTATTTCCTCGGTCGACATTACGGAGCTACTGGCGTGGCGCTTTCCATCGTTCTTCGGGAAGCGGCCATGTGTTTGGTCTTTCTGTGTGTCCGGCATTTCCCGTTTGGCCCGGCGGAGTCGGCGTTGACAGCGAATCCGCAGTCAGAAATGGCGCCTTTGCTGAATACGTGAAGGGACTTTACAGAGTGACATCACCTCTATGAAAAAAACTGTCACGACTCTGCTGGTGGTGAGCCTGGCGGGAAATATTTTCCCAGCCTTCAACATTGCGGCCATCTCCGGATTATTCCCAATATACCTGGTTAGCCGGGATTCCGTGGAGCCGAAGCGTCATGGATACGATCCCAACGTTGCCAAAAAATACCTTCTCGCCGCATACCTGTACTGGATTACGAGCTACATTTGCACCGGCGCACCTATCAGTAACTTATTTTCTTTTGATTTTCTGCGATTCGATGGCGCACTGCTGATCGCCTATCTCCCGCTCTTGTTAGTCGCCGATACGCGGCTTGATCCTCTTTTTGTTCGCCGCATGCTTGGACTTTTCTTGAACATTATGTCGATCGTGGCCCTGATAGGTCTGGCTGAGTTTGTCGATAGCACGGTTGCTCCTTTCGGCCTGTCCCAACTCCCGGAGTCTTTGCAACTGATCCATAATGCGGCGCTCTCGACCGGTATATTTCATGGTTTCTTTAGGGCACATAATGCGGCTGGTGCCATCTACTCGATAGCAGCGCTCATTGGCTTTGCCCTTTTGGCGCGAGCGAAGAACCCGTCACTACTTTCGTGGCCCGCCTTCTGGTTGGCAACAAACGTAATCGGAATTGTTCTAACGCAATCACGAACCGCCTACGTGGCGTTTCTGGCGACGCTGGTCATTATGTTTGTCCGGCAGAGGAAGTTTCTCAAAACGTCCCTCAAATACGCCGCCCCTATTCTCTTGCCGTTACTGTATTTACTGTTGGTACAGCCTGCCGTTAATCATCGTGCCCAAGAGGTGTCAGACCTCGAAGACCCCAACATTGTTACTCGCTTTGTCTATTATCAACGCGCCATCGACGATTTCACGATGAGCCCTGTGGTTGGAACGGGTTTCGGCCGGTTCAACGATCAATTGAAAATTTATTCCGGTGTTCCGCATCTAGTCTACTTCGCAACCGGCGGCTCCAGTGTCGATGACGACTCGCATGCACATAACTCTTATCTTCACTTTCTGGCAGAGGGAGGAATCGCTGGTTTGGCGCTGATGCTGGGTGTCTGGGTAGCGACATTCCGTTGGGTGGGACGGCAGAAACATATTTTCGAAGAAGGCTCGTTTGGCTGTTGTTTCGCCCAAGGAATACAGGCGTGCATCGTCCTGGAATTCTTTATGAGTTTCACAGAACACATGATGGGAACTGCCGTCAGTGCGCTCACGATTTTCACGTTCGTGGGATTGTTTTTAAATTTAGTTGGCTGGAAATACCGCGTCGCCGCAGTCATCGAGTCGGAAGCCATTCGGACCGGAGAATTAGCACTGGGGAGCGCGACGTGAACTCGGTCAGATCAAGCCACGATGTTCTGCGGCGGAAGACTACCGGATTGGGATATTTATGACCGTCAGCTCCCAATTAAGTAAAAGGCCTCCAGTCAGTCCGTGGGAACGCTTTGCCGAAATAGATCCGTATCTGTACATCTTCACCGATATGAAGCGGACCGATCCGAAGGCGTTTTGGCAAAGCGGCGAGCAAGTGGTGAACGCGGAGCTCCTTCCGCTCGTGCATGCACATTGTTTGCGTCCTATGGTTGGTCTTGAAATAGGTAGCGGCGTCGGCCGGCTGGCGTTTCCGCTCGCACGGTATTTTCGAACGGTGGCGGGGGTTGATATTGCGAGTGGCATGGTTCAACGTGCCAGGTCTATTGCGCGCGACAATGGTGTCGATAACGTCGCCTTCATTCACATCTCCGGCCCGGAGGACTTTTTGCAGAGAGCGGACGACTTCGTCGGCAGTTGTGACTTGATCTATTCGCTTCTCGTGTTCCAGCACATTCCAAAGCTTTCAATGATCGAAGACTACTTGCATGTGATTCGTGTCTTGCTACATCAGCGCGGTGTCGCGTATCTGCAATTTGACACTCGCCCGCAAGGTGTGGGCTACCGTCTCAAAACATGGTTGCCTGATTTCTTGCTTCCGCGATTCTGGCGCAGGGGCATTCGCCGCATTCGCCGATCATCTGCAGATATTGAAGGCTGTATTCGACGTGCCGGCATGGAAATCCTCGGAGAGCTTTCGCCTCAGACTGCTTATCACCGTTACGTTCTCCGTGCGCCCAGACCTGCGGTAGACAGCAAATGAAACGAACCTTCGAACAGGAAACTCGACTCATTGAACGTTTTGTTCCAACGACGGCTATTCCCTCGCTAGAAAATGCTCGTGTTGCAATCGTGCACTACTGGTTTGTGAGTCACCGTGGTGGCGAACGTGTTGTGGAAGCGATGGCCGACATGTTCCCCAACGCCGATCTTTTTTCGCTGGTCGTTGACCGGGAAACGCTTTCGGAATCTCTTCGCACGCGTCCCATCACAACTTCTTTTCTGCAACAACTTCCATTGAGCCGTCGCTGGCATCGGCACCTGCTTCCGTTGTACCCGCTGGCATTGGAACAATTTGACTTGAGCAGTTACGACCTCGTGCTTAGCTCGGAATCCGGGCCGGCCAAAGGAGTGCTGACATCCGCAAACACCTGCCACGTGTGTTACTGCCATTCGCCGATGCGCTATCTGTGGGACTTTTATCATCGATATAAGAACGCTGCGACGCTGGGAGTGTGCACCCGGCCATTGTTCACTCTCGCTACTCACTACCTGCGCCTGTGGGACGCTGCTTCGGCGGACCGCGTCGATTATTTTGTTGCCAATTCCCACAATGTGGCCGCAAGAGTTCGTAAGCACTACCGAAGAGAATGCTCGGTGGTGTATCCGCCCGTAAATATCAAGGCCGGTTACCTGACTGAAGAGATCGAAGACTACTACCTTGCCGTTGGCCAGATGGTGGATTACAAGCGAATGGATCTGGCCATTATGGTGTGCAATTTGCTTGGCAGAAAACTTCGCATTGTAGGCCAAGGTGATGAATACAGCCGGCTGCGAAAACTGGCAGGCCCCACCATTCAATTTTGCGGACCTCTTTCAGATTCGGAACTTCATGAACAATATGCGCACTGCCGCGCGCTGCTATTCCCCGGAGAAGAGGACTTCGGAATTGTGCCCGTCGAGGCGCTTTCTTTTGGCCGTCCAGTAATCGCTTACGGGCGTGGCGGTGTTACGGAAACAGTCAAAGGGTGGAATTCGCGGTCGCTGAGTGTTCCGGAGAACTCTTCAGGCGTATTTTTCAGCGAGCAGTCGGTTGATTCTCTTGCCCAGGCTATTCACACGTTCGAAAAAATTGAACAGCGGCTTCGGCCCTCATTTATCAGGCAGCAGTCCGAGCGGTTTTCAGCTGGACATTTTCAGAACGGATTTCGCGAAGTTCTCGAACAAAAGTGGCGCCAATTTCATCAGCAGGCCCTAGCGCTATGATCCGCCGCCGTCTCAACAATGCGCGGTTTGTCTTGAGACTGACAATTTTTTCTATGCCGTTGGCAGCCTTTGGCTTGGCGGCGTACCTTCGTTTTGCTACCCACTTACTGCCGCGGTATTCCAGCGACGCGGACCCTTCTTCCTATTTTGGCCTGCTGATCTTGACCACCGTGCTATGGGCAATTATTGCGGAGCATCAGAAACTTGTAGCGATTGAATACCCTTGTTTCGACAATAGAAAAATCCGGAGCGTTCTGGCTGCCTGCCTGATCACTTACCTGGCGGTCCTTTCGCTTACGTTTTTCTACAGGGATTTTACGTTTTCTCGAGTGTTCATTTGGTTGACCGGCGTAAGTCTTCTCTTGCTCACATTGCTGGCGCTCGCGATATTTGATTGGGCGTGGGGAAAAAGCTGGTCGCACCACAAAGCTGGTTTTTCGGTACTGATTGCCGGCGCTGATGAATTCGCCGCAGGAGTCGCACAGTCTCTTCGTGCGGGTCGGTTACCGGTCTGCACCATCAAAGGGCACATAAGACTCCCCGGCCAGGAATGCCTAGTAAGGGGCACACCGGTTTATGAAATTTCCGATGTCAAGGAGCTAGCGATAGGAAATGGAATCGACGATATAATTATCGCCATTCCACCTAAACTTCTAGGTGCTTTGCCGGAACTCCGCAGACAGCTTTCGCCATTATGTGCTCCCATCCGATTAGTGTTGGATGTGGGAGAAGCGGTGGACAGTCGCCAGCGGCTTTTTACTTTGGGCAATCTTCTTATGCTCGATTTGCAGACAACACCTGCCGACTCGTCCTTGTACGTCATTCTTAAGCGTGCGTTCGACCTTGCTTTCTCCGCGAGTGTGCTGATTCTGGCAGCGCCTGTATTCTTTGTAATTGCTCTCGCTATCTGGTTTAGCTCACCAGGTCCGATCATTTTTGTGCAAGAGCGTGTCGGGCTGAATGGCAAACTCTTCCGCATGTTTAAGTTCAGAACCATGAAGATGTCGTCAGCCGAAGAGAGTGATACGCGGTGGACAGTACAAAACGACCCGCGATGTACTCGAGTTGGCAAAATGCTTCGAAAAACAGGTCTGGACGAACTGCCGCAGTTTTTCAACGTGCTCAAGGGGGACATGAGCGTTGTCGGCCCAAGACCGGAGCGTCCTATTCTGGTGCAGAAATTCATGCAGTCTGTAGGCAATTATAATCGTCGCCACTATTTGAAAGTGGGTATCACAGGTTGGGCCCAGGTTAACGGTTGGCGCGGTGACACTTCCATCACGAAGCGCATTGAGTATGACCTTTATTACGTCCGGCATTGGACCATTACATTCGACCTGTTTATCGTTGCGCTTACTCTCATTCGCAGCTTCACTGACAAGAACGCGTATTGAGAGGCGATTTGCGCACCGCACAAAGCGCGGTTAAAGTGCCAACGCACCTTAGATATCATGACCAGTTCTTGACATCGTTGTGACAAAAAAACGGCCACGCACAGATAAGGTGATGCTGCCTTTTCAGATTTCGATGCGTTTCGAAGCGGAGCGCACGCTTCAGGCTGCGACGGGCCGCAAACACAACTGTGAGAACAGGTGACAACGAGACGCGAGTAGTGATCCTCGGCGCCGGTCCGGCAGGACTGACGGCGGCTTACGAGCTGTCTAACTCGGGCACGCCGTGCGTGGTGCTGGAACAAGACGCGGTCGTGGGTGGGCTGGCGCGCACCGTTGAATACAAAGGATTCCGCTTCGACATCGGAGGGCATCGCTTTTACACCAAAGTGTCGTTGGTGCAACAAATCTGGCGTGACGTTCTCGGCGATGACCTCCTTACTTGCAAGCGTCTCTCGCGCATTTATTACAAATCCAGGTTCTTCCAGTACCCGCTGGAGCCGTTCGACGCCATTCGCGGTCTGGGCGTGACCGAGGCGCTTCGTTGCGCGCTCAGCTTTTTGCGAGGCCAGTTGTTTCCCACTTTACCCGAACGCGATTTCGCAACGTGGGTTTCTAACAGATTTGGGCGACGCTTATTCGAGACGTTTTTTGAGAGCTTCACGGAAAAAGTGTGGGGTTTGGAATGCCGCAAAATCGCAGCGGAGTGGGCGGCGCAACGAATACAAGGACTTTCCCTGTGGTCTTTGCTGCGCGATGCAGTGCTGCAGCGATCTGATAAGCAGCCCAAAACGCTTATCAAGGAGTTTCAGTATCCTCGGCTGGGACCGGGAATGTTATGGTCGCGGATGAAAGAAATTGTGGAGCAACGAGGGGTGCCGGTGATTTTAAATGCCCCGGTAGAAAGCGTTCAGCGGCAGGATGGGAAAGTAGTTTGCGTGAGAGCGGGCGGCGAGACATATCATGGAACGCATTTCATCAGCAGCATTCCCATACGAGAGCTGATTCAGAAACTGCACCCCGCCGCGCCACCGGACCTGCTGGCGGCGGCAAAAAACTTCCACTATCGCGACTTCCTAACCGTAGCTTTGATGGTGCGAGGCCGAAACCTGTTTCCGGACAACTGGATTTACGTGCACGATCCGCTGGTCAGCGCGGGGCGGGTGCAGAACTATGGGAACTGGAGTCCGGAGATGACGCCCGACCCTGATTTGAGTTGTTTGGGCGTGGAATATTTTTGCAACAGTACCGACGCAATCTGGAGCGCGCCGGATGAGGACCTGATCGCATTGGCGACGCGAGAGATGGTCCAGTTGGGCTTGGTACAGGAACAGGAGGTAATCGACGGCGCAGTGGTGCGAATGCCAAAGGCCTACCCGGTCTACGACCGCGGTTATCAGGGTGGTCTCGCGACGGTACGCGAATTCCTCGCGACGGTTCCAAATTTGCAGCTCGTGGGACGAAATGGAATGCATCGCTACAACAATCAGGACCACTCGATGTTGACTGCAATCCTGGCCGCCCGAAACGTTGCGGGTGGACGATTCGACTTGTGGAACCTCAACGTCGATCGAGACTATCTGGAAGCAGGGCCGCAGATCAGCAACGAAGAGATAGCGGCGCTCGAGCGAACCCAGCCGCTGGTGCCAACAGCAATATGACGAAAACTCAGATCCTCGCGCTGATCATGCTGGCTCTTTTTCTGGCAACGTCCTTCCGCAAAGGTTGGACTCGGGACGAAACCGACTTTCCAAATTATTATACTGCCGCAGTTTTAGTGAATCACGGTGCACCATTGCACGACTACTACGATTGGACGTGGTTTCAGCGGCAGATGAACTACGCAGGCATCGAACACCAACTGGGCGCGTATCTTCCGCAGACACCTCTGACCATGCTGCCAATCGTGCCGTTCGCTGGATTTCCGGTGCGCACCGCCAAACACATATGGCTCATGCTCAACCTGATATTTTTGGTCGCTACCTTGTGGATCCTTGCGAAAGCTACCGGGATTCGGATTGAGTACATCGCAATACTGATGTTTCTGGGTTACGGCTCGCTACAATCCAATTTTCGGCTGGGCCAATACTATGTGTTTTTATTATTTCTATTGACGCTCGCGTTTTACTGCGTGGACCAGGGAACGTCAACGGCGGGCGGCTTTCTTTGCGGTGTGGCGTTCGGACTCAAACTGTACGGCGGCCCCTTTCTGCTGTATTTCGTGTTGAAACGCAATTGGAAGGCGGTTGCGGGAATGCTGGTCGCGACCGCGATAGCCGTGGCCACTGCCATTGCACTTTTCGGCTGGGCAGATGTTCACTTCTACGCTTCACAAATCCTCCCACGATCTCTTGAAGGCGAGGTGATAGATCCTTACTCCAGTCGCATTGGAACTATTACGGCCTTTCTGCGGCACTCACTCGTTATGGAAGCGGATCTGAATCCGCAGCCAGTTTGGAATGCGCCGAATGTTTTCTTTTTCTTGCGGCCGTTTACAACGGTGCTCATTCTTGCGTTCACATTGTTCGGTCTGGCATCGGAGGGCAAAGAGTTTCATCGCCGAGGATTTGCGTGGTTCACGATAGCGATCGTGCTGCTTTCGTCGAATGCGGCTTCGTATACGTACATCCTGTTGTTGTTGCCAGTGGTGTTGTTGCTGGAGCGCGCGACACCTGAGGAGAGAATTGTCCTGATTGTTTCGTACATTGCGTTGAATGGCTTTTTGTTGCCCGAGTGGCTGCGATTTTTTCCGAAACTGTTCATTTTGGCTGCGCTTTTCTTTGTGGAAGGGCGTGAATTGTGGCGGTCGCTTAGTCCGAAACTTGTGGCCGCGGCACTGGTGACGGCAATTCTCATCGCCGCCGTGGACGCTCGCCGACACATGGCGGCCTATCTGCTCGAACCCGCTCGGCATTACCCGCGCATCGATCTAGACCGGGGCACTTATCTTTCTACATATCCGGCAGTGTCGAGCGCCGGATTGTTTTATCAGGCGATGGTTCGAAGCGGATACGTGCTTCGCTGGTTGCACGATGGACAGATCGAAGAATTCAATTTCCAGGGCCAAGTGTTTCATCCGGTCGCGCCATCGCTCGACGGGCCAATCTACCTTGAACTGGTGAAGAATGGCGCTTCAACAACGTTGACTTTTGATCCCACAACTAAGGAAGTGGCGCCGACGACTTTAATGCTTACAGTGCCTACCGAGGGTTCCGTGCTTTCGCCCGACGGAAAATGGATGGCAGTTGAGTCGACTGAGGCCGGGCCTAAGCAGATTTGGCTGCGAGATATGGTGAGTGGCAAGCTGCAACTTGTGGCCGGCGGAAACTGCAACAATTCGTCACCTGCCTGGGAAGAAGACTCGCATGCCTTAATTTTTGCCAGTGATTGTGGGCGAGGCATCGGGATGCCAGTGTTATATCGCGCAAACTTACCCTCACCGACGCACATCAATGCGGGATTAGGCGTATTTGCTGCAGCTAATCATAACAATTGTCGCGCAGGCGCAGCATTGAATAGAATACTGCGCCTGCGTACCCCCCCAGAGGAATAGAGCCTTACTCAGTTGAACTATCTGTTGTCGTCGGAGTCGTCTCTCCCGTGAACAGGGGTCAGGAAGTTATCCACGACAAAGTCGGCTACCTCGCTGCCCATGCGTTGGCCGCTGGTCAGATCAGTGCGGAAATGGACGCCGGCGAAAATTCTACTTAATGTGGCTTCTTTATCCGCGCCAGAGAAATTAGTGAAGGAGCGAGTTACTCCCGGGAGAACTTCCGAGGTAACGATGAAGTCAAAATCTTTCTTTCCGAAGAAGGAATTCAGCACCGATGCGCCGGCTGCGCTGATAACCGCGTGAGCGCCTGGATAAGATGGATCCGGCGTGGTGTTGGTGACCTCCGGCAGCCAGTTAGGGTCAGCTAGAGTTCCAGGGTTTCCGTCCAAGGCAGCTGCCCGAATAGCCGTGACTGGTCGCCAGAAGTTGTAAGTGTATTTGGTGTCGTAGAAAGCGATGACGCCATCGGCAAAACTCAGGTTTAGCAGCGCAAATAAACGAGCGGTTCGCGCAGTGTTCAAATTATGTTCAATCGCGGCGGTTTGCGTAATTTCGTTCCAGTAATTTTGGATGGCCCCGTTCCAAAAACTGCCAGTCAAGGCCTGGTCGGCAGTGGCAGTGGTGCTGTGGACGATGCCGAGTGACTTCACTTCATTGAAAGCATTGCTGTAAGCATCACTGGTCAATGCGGGTGGAGGTCCAAGACGAAACTGACTCGCGCTCTCAAGAGCGAAAGGCGCGACATGAGACCAATTCGTGAATTGGGGTGAGGGGAAATTCGGTGGCGTCGACTGGAAATCTCCGGGGGCGTTGCCGAAGGCAAAGGCACCTGGTTGAGCATTGGATCCATCGTTACTTCGGGCTGCGAGAATTTGATCAGCTACGGTCTTTCCAATATTGATGCCTTCGGTTTTGTCGGGTCCGTCAGGAACCAACGCCAAAGACTGTTTAAGTTGGGCATCCAAGGTCGCTTGGAAGGCCGGGTACAACGCTACAAGAACTTCGTGGGCGGCGGACGAAGCGGCCGCGCCTTGCGAAGCGGAACGGGAAACACCTCTGAGGCTTACCAAGTAGGGTTCGTGTGTCTTGTCGATAGCGTTCACGGCATCGTAGATCGCAGCGTGCATGATTGCAAAGCTGCGGGTCGGGTGGACAGTTTTTGGCTGGGCCCCAGACGTGCGGACGATAATGAGTAGCGTTGCATTCCAGGTCACAACCGGGTTAACCGCGGAGTCTTTGGAAACCTGCGCCTCATCGTCTGTCGACGCTCCGTAGGTACTGGTTCCGAATACACAGATAGTTGCGCACCACAGCAGCATTAGACTCATCAAATGCTTGGCCATAAAGGTTATATTCCGCTCCAGTTCTTTCTTAAATTGAAAGGGCCGATGGACGTTACAAACACCACGCCCGTAAGACCCGCTACCCTCTAGACCGCGGCACAGACGGGAATATTCCCAAGAGCCAATCAGAATTCTGAATTGCCGGTCGTTAAGTGTCGGTGGAGGTCCCCCACGCGTATCTCAGTTCGATGTCTGAGTATTCGTTTCAAGTTTTCGTAAATCAGCTCTCAGCCTGTCACGCAATTTTAACAATTCGTTTGGGAATAGAACTCCACGCTTCCGGGTCTACACAGCGGTATGGCTAACTTTTCAATCGGGTACGAGAACGTTAGTCGACGAATCGAAATCTGCAGGAGACTAATTAATGACCCATAGACTCATCTCGATTTGTGTATTGTTGCTGGGCGCGGCGATTATGGGACTCACTGGAATTGCTCAACAATCCGCGACGGAAGCTCCGGCGGGTTTCGACACTCCCACACTGGCCCAGAATGCCGGCTCCCAAAGTAAGAATAATGGACTCATAGAGCCATCTGGCGACACCTACGCCCTCGACCAGGAGAATTATGAGCGTGTTCACGATGTGAGCACAGGACTGGGCCCGGTTTATAACGGAAGAGCATGTGCGGAATGCCACCAGAATCCGGTAAGTGGGGGTGCGAGCCAATTCACAGAGCTGCGCGTCGGTCACACTGATGCCAACGGGAATTTTGTGAACCCTACCGTACTGATTGATGACGGCGCGGGCAGTATCGCCGGACGGTCAATTATCAACGACCGTGCCGTGGTGCCCGAAGCCCAGGAACATATACCGGATACGGAAAACATCCGGGCGCTGAGGGCCGCGCTCAACACCTTGGGAGACGGGTTCGTCGAAGCGATTGACGATAACACTCTAAAAGCCATCGCACAGAATCAGCTGGACCTGAGTGAAGGAAGAATTCACGGTGAGGCCATTGAAGTTCCCGTTCTGGAAGCGCCGGGCCAAAATCGCGTGGGACGCTTCGGTTGGAAGGACCAGCACAGCAGTTTGCTTTCCTTCATTGGAGATGCCTACTTGAATGAAATGGGAGTGACCAACCGGTTGCGGCCCAAAGACACCACTACAATCGGCAAGACTACTAAGGACCCGGAAGATGTTCCCGATGAGCTCGGCCTAGCGGATATCGACCACTTTGCGCAATTCGTTCGCGGCACGAAAGTGCCGCCACGTGATGCCAAGCTGGCGGCGACGGCGGACGCCTCGGCAGGCCAAGCTGTATTTGAGAAGATCCAGTGCAACACCTGCCACGTGGAGGCCATCACTACAGCTCCAACCGGAACGGTTATCAATGGCGGAACGTTCACTGTGCCGGAGGCCTTGGGAAACAAGATCATCCATCCGTTCAGCGACTTCTTACTGCACGACATTGAGACCGGCGATGGCATCGTGCAAGCCGGACCAGCGGATACTGCCAACAAACTGCGTACCGCGGCACTTTGGGGCCTACGCATGAGACCTCGATACATGCACGACCTCAAGTCTCTGACTCTGGACGATGCCATCGAGCGGCATCAAGGCGAAGCCGAACAGGTGGAAAGGCGCTTCGATCAGTTGTCCCCGGCACAGAAACAACGACTGCGTACTTTCCTTAACTCGCTGTAATTAGCGAGCTGCGGCGCGAAACGTGGCAACTCGCTTGATGCTGGTTGTCACGTCGCGAGCGTCGGGATGGTTTGACTTGCGACCGTGCTGATCAGGACGGCATATTACTGGACATCTCATCTGTGTGGCTTCCGGGTAGCCGGTCCACCGTGTTGAGCTTTCTACTGACCGCAATTGTCAGGAATGTCTGTGAATCAGCTCATTTATCTGTTTCGAGGACTACATAGTGCAAGCTACCCTGTCGTTCCACTTGCAATACTATGGCGTCGGCGGTGTTGAGGTCATCCAACGCTGAACGGAGGGATTCGATGGTGTCCACGAACTTTCCGCTCACGGCGTAGATTACGTCACCTGGGAGCGTGCTCTCACCCAAATAACCGCCCTCGGATTCTTTGCCAGCGACGACAACTCCAAATCGAGTTCGAAGCTGGGGAAGCATCAACCGAAGTTTGTCATCGAGGGTGAGCGCCAGGATTCCAAGTTGCGGAACTTTGCTCTGTTCTGTTGTAACCAGGTCAGCAAGGCGCCCTTGCACATCCTGTTTTTCGATTAGTGGCACCTCGAAAAAGGTGGTCTGTTTGCCGCGCTGAATTTCAAGTCTCGCGTTTTCACCGATGGCGAGAGAATACAAACCGAGCGCGAATTGATGGATATTTTGAACGCGCTTTTGGTTCACAGATAAAACAACGTCGCCGGGCATTAGACCAGCCGTGTCGGCGGGACTCAACGGGGACACATCTTCAATCACGACGCCATCTTCGCGATCGAGACCGAGTCCCGATGCCAAGGCCGGGGTGATATTCCGCGCCGATACACCTATTTGATGATGGTGAACGTGGCCATCATTTCGAACCTGATTGTAGACACTTCGCACCACGTTGCTGGGAATGGCCAGCCCGATTCCTTCATTGCCGCCTGACTGGGTAAGAATAAGTGTATTAATGCCAACTATATGGCCACTGGTATCTACCAGCGGTCCGCCGCTATTACCTGGATTTATCGCTGCATCGGTCTGGACGTAGATGGTCGGACTATCTGGATCAAGCTTTCTGGCGATGGAACTCACAACGCCCATGCTTACCGAATTATCAAGACCCAGGGGACTGCCAAAAGCCAACACCAATTGCCCCTGCTTCAGGTCGCTGGAATCAGCAAATTCCAGTGCGGGCAATTTGGTTGCATCGATTTTCAGTAGCGCGAGATCGGTGTCTCGATCTGCGACTTGCAGTTGGGCCTCAAATAACGCGTGGCGTGATTTACCGTCCCGAATAGCGGATGCTGCGGCTTCCTCACTAAGACGGATGCGAATTCGCCGCGCTCCTTGAACCACGTGCGCGTTCGTTACTACCCATCCATCGGAGGCAACGATGATGCCTGATCCGGAGATCAGTCCGCGCGACAACAAATCGGTGTTTCGGTGCTCTCGGTCGCTCTCCGGGGAGTAGGCGGTACTAAAAATCTGCACGACGCTGGGGCTCACCCGTTTCGAGAGCTCCTGCATGGATTTGCTTATCTGCTGAAGCGGATCAATGCTGCTGTCCGCAATTGCGTGCCTAGTCGGGCCGGAGGTTGATGTTTTATTTGACTGCGCCTCCAACGGAGACGATGGGATGAATATGCCCAAGCAAAAGATAAGTGCGGGGACCAGGCTGGCCTGCCTACAGTCTTTTTCCCGAAACACTTTCATAAGGAATTCCCAGTCCGACCAGTGTTAAGACTGATCGTCTTGTTCTTCAAAAACAGAAAACCGCTTGCTGTCTATAAAGCAGAAGTTTTCTTCTGCGCACTGTGTGATGGAGGCGTTGGCCTACGTTTTTCAATGATGCGGGTTACCGACGTGAATACATATAGGGCCAGTACAAGTAGTGCCAGCCATACCACAATTATGGTTTTAAACATTGTCGATCCTTCCGCACGTCATCCAATCTGGTTCCGATTTGTCGAGCACTGCGCGCGGATCGCGCTTCGAATCACAATCGTTAATCACTTTAGTGCGCGTCCGGCATTCATGTGCCGATCTTTCCTTGTTCATCTCTTACTACCTGTACCTGAGGCGTTCTATTCCCGATGGCTAAGTAATGCCGATCCGGACTCCAACTCATCTCAGTCAAATTCGCGAACTCGAGTTGCACAGAATGAATAGCGTTGAAAGGTACGTCTATGACGTCGGACGCGAAGAGGTGGAACTACCCAATGATCAACTGGTGGAGTTGCTCAAGGTCGGTGGGATCGGCATCGGAAACGGCGCAGAAATCCAGTTGGCCCTTGCGCCAATCGATCCATTGATACCCTTGCCGAGACCCCGCGTGTGGTGAAGCGTCTGGTTCCGTTGTGGACCAGACGAATACATTGATCAGATTTCCTCGACGAGCGTACACCAGCGCCGCAACGGGGCGGCCCTCGATAATGTCGAGACGCCCGCCCTGTAGGGCAAAACCGTCGCTCGCGAAATCGCGGACGGGTAAAGCAAATTTAACTTTAGGCTCCAACCATTGCTTTACCGCGCGCTCATTATTGGAAGCGATGCCAGTGATGTGGCCTGGCTGCAGGGAGTGCATATGTGCGTCTACAATTTCGGCGGCGAACTCGGCTTGATAGTCGTCGGTGCGAAACTCAGGACTGATTCTCCACACCAGGAGCGCGACTAGTAGAATCGCCGCGGCGGCAGCGAGCCAAGGCCAAAGGACGGGCCTTGAGGCGGCTGAGGAGGGCGCCCCGGACTGGAGTTGCCGCGCAATCTTCCTGCGAAGCGAAGCAGGTGCGGGCTCGTAGAGTTGAGCGACCTGCAATCTGCTTTTTAAGAAGTCCTGGGCCACAAGTTCAGCGCCGCAGTCGGCGCAATGCAGCATGTGCCGTTCGAATTCCACGGTGCGAAAGGCGCTCAGCTCACGGTCGAGGTAGCTGTGAAGGAAGGCATCAGCAAAGTCACATTTCATAGTCAACGTTCTCGCGAGAGGAGCCCTAGCTAGCTAGAGATCCAGTTCGGCCAGACTTCACCGGTGGACTCAGTGGGTCACATAAGCAAGAACCGCCCATAGCCAGTTTTTATTCTCGTAGATGTCCGCTCCATCAAGATTGATAAATGGAAAAGCTTGTTCAAGCGCCACCCGGGAGGGTACATTGCCGAGTACCAGGGCCAAGTAAATAAGGTGGTCGAAGGCAAATTCTCGAGGAGGCGGAGATGCGAAAGATGGTTTTGATTGGTGCAGTTCTTGCGTCGGCGACGATACTGCTGGCGGACAGCAGCGTGCAACCGCTCAATGTCAAGCCAGGCCTTTGGGAAGTAACGATGAACATTACGCTCAACGGTCCCGGAGCTCCTCCACGAACAAATACTTACAGGTCCTGTTTGAAAAAAGAAGATTTGAACAAGTACCCGTTTAGCGATCCGGAGAAAAAATGTACTTACACGGTTTTGAGTTCGACTGGTTCAACGATGGAAGCGCGTGGAACATGTGCGCCTGGAAGCGAAGGCACAAAGATCGATTTTAGGTTGCGACTCGACGCACTTGACACCGAGAACGTCAGAGGCACGGGGCAAATGACGATGAGCGCCCCTGCCGGCAGCGTGAACGGAAACTACGCCGCGACGGCCAAGTGGCTTGGCGCGACGTGCCCCACCAATGTTAGATAAAATCGCGTAAAAAGCCGGTCAATGCAAACGATGCAGATTAAGATGGGTATCGAGCGGCTGGAACTTCTATGCGTCTTTTTGCGTATTGTCACGTAGATCGAAGGTGACCCATGCGCTCACGCATTGCGGTTGTGTCCGTGCTGCTTTTTTTGCCAATTTCGAGTTACCCACAAAACAACCTCGAGGTCGAAAATGATCTTGCGCATCACGCGTTCTACGTTGACTTCGCGCCGCGAGGGCAACTCGATCTGCGTATCCGCCCGGCAGAGATTCACGTCATCGGCAGCGATGAAGACCGAATTGTTGTCCGGGTAGCAGGAAGGCAAGGTCTCGATTCCAAGGATGTACAGGCTCGCTTCGAAAAACACGGCAATTCTGGTGTGCTGGAGATTACCGGCGGGCCGCGCAACGATGTGACCATCACCGTGCAAGTTCCCAAAGAGTCGAATCTTGTTGTGCGGGTGTTCGCGGGAGATGTGGAAATCAGGGACGTTGTCGGTGACAAGGACGTGGAACTGAATTTCGGTGCATTGAGAATTGGCGTTGGAGATGTGACCGACTACTCGAGTGTGAAGGCGTCGGTGTCCTCAGGTGAAATCGATGCGAAACCCTTTGGTGAGTCACACGGCGGGTTGTTTCGGTCTCTGGAAAAGTCCGGAAATGGCAAACACAAATTGAAAGCGTACGTAGGTGCCGGGCGACTGAGTCTGAATTAACATTACGTGGAGAAGTGGTCTTTTCCTCCGGTTGCTTGAGTTTGACAAATGGCGGGCTCGCCTGAGCCTTTGGACACTCTAGGGCCGCTGCCTGGGGATTATTGAGTTGCGGCCAAGCTTCGATCTGGATTCACAGCCAACCATGCTATCGCACCGAGAGCCGCTAAAACCGCTGCCACGTAAAACGAGGCGGTCCAACCGTAACGGGCGGCAACTGCAGGCGTGAGCGACGCGGTGACCGCTCCGCCTAGTTGCGCGCCCATATTCATAAAGCCAGAAACTGAGCCAGAAGACGCCGCCCCGATATCCGCGGTGACGGACCAAAAGGAGCTTTGCGAAAGATAAAGCGCTCCCGCACCACCGGCAAGTACGACGCTCGCCAAGCGCGCGCTAGCGACACGGGAACCGAGAAGGAGAAACACCGCGGTCATCGCCATAGCGAGTACGGCGATTCCGCAACGTCCGACGCGTTTGCCGCGCCACAGTGTTACGCGGTCGGCGATAGCTCCGCCGAGCGGACAGCAGACGGCCATAGCCAGGAAGGGAAGTGTGGCATAAAAGGCGCTGGCTTTCAGATTTAGGCCGCGAACTTTTGCGAGATAAATGTAGAACCAACTGAAGAAAATCCAGGCGACGTAGCCGTAGCAGAAATAGCTTAAGGTGACGGCCCAGACATTTTTGCTTTGCAAGATAGTGGACCACGGCAATGAATTGGCGGTATTGAGCTGAAGCGGTGTCGTTAAGCCCGGTGGCGACTGGTTGGACGATAATGTTCGTCCGGACTGAATGAAGTGGAGTTCCGCCGGAGTTACAGATGGATGGTCCTCGGGTTTGTCGCGAGCTATTAAAAGCCAAACCAAACCAGCCGCGAGGCCGATTATCGAGCTCATCCAGAATGAGGATCTCCAGCCGTAATGAACCATTACATAGCTGATCGCCGGAGGTGTGATGCCTGCACCCACGCCGACTCCGGCGAAAATGATGCCGTTGGCGATTCCGCGTTCCTGGGTGGGTATCCACCAGGAGACAAATTGATTGGAAGCTGGATAGATGACGGCTTCGCCGGCACCCAACAGGAATCGGATCGCGACGAAAAATAGTAATGCTCCTCCTAATTGCGAGGGCACGATGGCGGTGAGGGCGGTGAAAATTCCCCACCACACTACGCCGACGGTGAGTACACGGCGCGGGCCGAGCTTGTCGCTGAGCCAGCCTCCAGCGGTTTGAAAGAGCGCGTAGCCCAATAAAAATGAACTGAAGACATAGCCTAATTGGCTATTGGTCAGGCCAAAGTCTGCGGCGATGGAAGAGCCGGCAATGGAAATGTTAACGCGATCGAGAAATGCGACGGCGCTCAACACAAATAGCCAGAATACGAGAAACCATCGCGTATGGCTGATAGGCTGAATCATTCTGCTGAATCGCTCATACACGTATTTGTCAAAAGGCCGCCACTCAAGCTTTGTGCGCCTTGAATAATTGCGTTAATTGGTCGGCGATGACGCGGTCTTCGCCCGGTTGCAACATGAAGGAATTCATCGATAAGCCTTGGTCCGAAGCGCTCAGGATGATCGAGGGGTCGGACTTTTTGAGGATAGAGCTGGCGTCTTTTGGTGTGATGGCAATTTGACGCTGGTCCCAAGTGATATGCAGGTGAGGAACATGGTTGGCGATGGTCGGGGCGGGGAAGTCGGTGGTCACGCTGGGGACAGATTTTACTTTAGTGGCGATCAGATCGAGACGGCGCTGCCATTCTGTGTTGAGGGCTTCGTGGTCTTCGTTCAGGTAGCATTCGAGCGCTTTGACCATGCCGACGATTTCTTCCTTGCCCACTTTTTGACTGCGGCCGAGGGTGTCTTCGTGCGGGCTGTTGTTGAGGAGCGCGTTGGCTACGAGGTCTTTTTTTCCGATGAGCATGCCTGCGCATTGCGGACCGCGGATGGCTTTGCCACCACTGAAGCAAATCAGATCGTAGCCCATGTTGGCGTAGTCCCAGAGATGGGAGACCGGAGGAGTGTCGGCGGCGGCGTCGATGAAGGCCGGAATTTGATGGTCGTGAGCCAGCTTCAGCCATTCTTCGACTTTGATTTGGCCTTCGTCGTTTGCAAAATTCGAGAAATGCATCATGGCGGTCTGCGGACCGATGGCACGCTTCACGTCGTCTGGCGATTCCACGACGACCAACTTCACACCGGTGGAACGCAATTGGTGGTCGAAAGGGTTACGGTGGGATTTCTGGATGAGGACTTCCGATTTCATGCCGGTGAGGTCGGGCAATTGCTCGATGAATTTGGGATTGTTGCCGGTTAGTATACCGGCGAGACCCGATTGCATGGCCGCGGCGGCACCGGAGGTGACGATCACCGCGTAATCGGCCGGAAGTTTTAGCATTTCCGCGATGTGCTTTCCCGCAGCAACTTCCAAATCTGGAATGCTGACGAAGTGACGGCCGGCCAAGGCCATTACGGCTTCCACTTCGGGACGCATCAAGGAACCGCCGAGCACGGTCATGGTGCCTTCGCCATTGATAACGGTGGTCACGCCGAGTTCTTTATAGACTTCGCCGGTCGCGCCGAAACCCTTGATGGAAGATTTCGCATCCTTGGTGGAAGCGGCGGATGCGGAAGGAGCGAAGAGCGTTCCTTTTCCAATGACAGCGGAGGTTAGGGTAGCGAGCGTGCCCAGAAATGTTCTGCGATTCCAGCGATCGCGAAAACTCATGTTTTAGCCTTTCTTCGCGGCGTTCACTACCGCGGCGGTGCAATTGATTTCTACCAGTGATTGGCCTGGAAGCGCGGCGACGGCAACACAGGTGCGGGCCGGTCCACCGTTGGGAAAATAAGTCTTAAAGACTTTATTGAGGCCATCGTAGTCGTCAAGTTTGGTGAGAAAAACGGTGAGCTGCAGAATGCTATCCATGGTGCCGCCGCCGGCTTCGACGAGAGTCTTAACGTTTTCCATCACCATACGGGTATGCATTTCGATGTCGGGTGTTTTGCCGGCGTCGGAATTGTCACCGCGTGAATGCGCGCCTTGACCGGCGATGTAAATCACGCCGTTGTACACGATCAACGGAGTGATGAAGCCGGTGCTTTTAGCGGGCTTGCCTTCATAATCGAGTTTTTTGACGGTGTCTTTATCTTCCGCGGCACCGGCGGTGGGTGAGACCATTCCGGCGATTCCGAGGCTTGGCAAGAGTGCAGCCAGGCGCGCGGCAAAGCCCCTTCTGGTGCTTACGTTCGAAAGCATAATCTTTCCTCCTCAAGTGATTTGAATTTGTAACTCATGGCAATGCAAAACTAAAAAGGTCGCTTCCGGCGGCGATGGTTACATATTGTTTGCCGAGCACCGCATAACTCATGGGCGAAGCATGAATGGATTGACCGGTATTGAAATGCCACAAGGGCTTTCCGGAGCGAGGATCGACGGCCTCGAACGACTGCGCATTGTCGCCGAAAAATAAAAGGTCGCCGGCGGTAGTCATGGTGCCTGCGGAAGAATAGCCCTCACCGGCTTGTACGTAGCGCCACGCTGGTTTATCAGCTTCCAAATCAAAAGCGAGCAGTATTTTTTGGCCATGATCGGTGGAGCTGTGGCGGGCACCGGTGGCGTAATAGGTGCGGCCTTCCTTGAAATTTTCAGGCTTGAGCAAATAGACGGTGCAGTCTTCATTAGCCACGAAAAAGAAAAGTTTTGAGGCGGGATGGTACGAAGGGGAAAACCAGTTTGTAGCGCCCGCAAATCCTGGACAGGTGCGTGTGCCGTTCTCGGTAGGTTGAACATTGGTTCGAATCGGCCGGCCCTGGGGGTCGATCCCGCTGGCCCAATTTAGTTTGTCAACGAAGCGCACCGCGGAGAGAAATTTTCCGTCGGTACGGTCGAGCACATATAAAAATCCGTTGCGATTGGCTTGCACGAGAAGTTTCCGCGGCGTTCCGCGATAAATGGTGTCGATCAGAACGGGGGTTTCGGTGGCGTCGTAATCGAACAAATCGTGCGGCGTGAACTGGAAATGCCACTTGAGCTTGCCGGTGTCGGGATCGAGCGCGAGCACGCAATCGGTGTAGAGATCGTCGCCCGGGCGGACAGCGCCATCGAAATCGGGGGCGGGATTGCTGGTGTCCCAGTACAAAGTGTTCAGCTGCGGGTCGTAAGTGCCGGGCATCCAGGTAGTGCCGCCACCGTGTTTATATAATTCGCCGGGCCAGCTTTCCGATCCAGGTTCGCCGGGACCGGGAATGGTCCAGAAACGCCAAGCCAGCTTACCGCTCGCGGCTTCGTATGCGGCCACAAAGCCGCGAACGCCATCGTCGCCGCCGGAAGTACCGACGATAACTTTGTCTTTGACAACCAATGGGGCGCTGGTCGCGCCGTAATTTTTATTTCCTTCGGCGTAGGCGACGTCCCAGAGCAAATTACCGGACCGGGAATCGAGGCAGAAGAGATGGGCGTTGTCGGTTTCTGCGTAAATGTGGGATTTCCACACGCCAACGCCACGGCTGTGATGTTGCGCGGCGTCATCGATAAGGCCTTCACTGACGGGGCGCGAGTAATGCCACACGATGCGTCCAGTTTGCGCGTCGAGTGCTAAGACATCATTGGCCGCGGTGACCAGCATGAGTCCGTTGACTACTACAGGAGTCACCTCCATGTCGCGGGAATCGGGGGCATGAAAAACCCACGCCGCGCGCAATTGCGAGACGTTGGTCTGGTTGATCTGGTCGAGGCTGCTGAAGCGCTGTCCGGTGTAATCACCGTTGTAGGAGAGCCAGTTGGCTGCTACCGGTTGCACATTTAGTTCTTCCGTTTTCACGTCGACGACAATTTCCGATTGGTTCACTTGCCGGGCAGCGAGAGGCGTGAGTCCAAAGATTAGGGAAGCCAGGGCTGTGAGTCCGCGGCGCGATGCCCTATTCCACTGCGTTGCAGTGGATGAGATTGCGAATTTTTTATAAGCATGCCGATCGTCGCTCTGTTCGTGAATCATAGGGATAGAAACATGCGCATGTTGATTCGTTTTCTTGACCTCGTGGATCAGGGCGCGCATTCAGTAAATCATTCCTAATCGAAGGAGCGCTAAATTACAACCTTCCAAATTTTTTTACCGCTTCCTGAATGGACTTGAGCTTTTCAATGTCCGCGTACATGGAGTGCTCTTTGAAATCCATTTCCTGGGCCAATGACAGGACCTGGGGCGCTTGCGCACGGGGGACGACCGTAACGCCATCAGCATCGGCGACGATGATGTCACCTGAATTGACGGCGACTCCATCACAGACCACCGGGATATTCGCGCCGGCAAACCGGTAATGGCTTACGGAAGTGGAAGGAACAATACCCAAGGCGTAGACTGGAAAACCTATTTTTGTCAGGTAAGCGACGTCCCGGACGCCACCGTCAATGACTGCGCCGGAAAAACCACGCGCGGACATCGCGGTGCCCATTAGTCCGCCCATACCGGCGATATCGACGCCGTCTTCCACGGCCATTACATAAACGGAGTTTGCTGCCCCCTGATCGATGGCGGCGAGCATGCCGTCCAGGGCGTGAGGATCGTTGTTGGGATCTTTTTTCAATTGTACGGTGAGCGCGAAGCCGGCGAATTTGCTTCCGAAAATTGGGCGCATGCGATGGGACATGTACATTTTGTGGCCGGAAATTTTCTCCAGAGCGTCAGAGACAGAAGCTACTTCGACGTGGCGGTAGGCGTCCAGAAGAGATAGGTCGTCATTAGGGGGATTGGCGGCGTGCGTGTTGAGGGAGCGGAGTACGCTTCTTCCCGATAGCAAGGCGATGGCCAGAAGGCACACCAGAAGCGAAGCAAAAAGTCGTCTGAATGGCGCGAAAGTGGAGCGCTTCTTCACGGAATCCTCCCGGTGCTGATTGCCACGCTAAAATGAAACTGTCGGTAGTTACTAAATATTCCGTATCTAAATCGATTCAAACGCGTAAAGCGATTGACACGAATGAACGTCATGCAGTAATACCACACACACTGGTTAGAGTGAATTTTTATTGTTGAAATTTTATTGATCTTATCGAGCGGCGGTTCTTCTCGTAATATGACGTTGAGGTGTCGAAACGACACATGGTTAAAATGGTTTTCGTTAGACGGGCTTCATCGCGATGTGCGCCGGTTGTGGGTCGCTTGGTATTCATAAATGCATTCTGTGCGATTAGCTTTTTCTGGTGGAACGGAGAACCGCCGGTGTTATACGGGCAGAAGACCAATCAGCCGGTAATCACCGGGCCTAGCCATAAAGCGGTTTCGGACGCGGGGCGCAAGCTGTTTGAGTCTGTCTGCGCGGGATGTCACGGGTTGGACGGGCGGGGTGGGGAAAAAGGTCCCAACATCGCGACTCGCCCGGAGATATCGAGGCGCTCGGATGACGAGATTCTCGCCATTCTTCAACGTGGCGTTCCCGGCGCGGGCATGCCGGCGTTCAGCTGGTTGGGAGACATGAAGCTACAAGCTGTGATGCGCCATTTGCGATCTTTGCAGGGGCTTACTGCAAAAACTCCGGTGGCAGGGAATGCGGAGGAAGGCAGAAAACTGTTTTTCAAGGGGGGAGGGTGTGCCACATGTCACATGATCAACGGCGCCGGAGGATTTTTAGGTTCTGATCTCAGTAGCTACGGCGCGGTTACGTCTGTGGCGGAAATGAGCGAGCAAATCGTGAATCACGATCAGTCGCCGCGAGCCAGAACGATCGTGGTCTCGATACGAGATGGGCGCAGGTTGTCAGGTTTTGCTCGCAACGAAGATAATTTTTCTCTTCAATTACAGACTTTGGACGGTGTTTTTCATTTTCTGAATAAGTCGACACTGATCAGTATGGATTACTCGCCCGCTGCTACTGCAGTGGATGCTGAAAAAAGACTAAGCAAAAGCGATCTCGATGCGCTGATAAGTTATCTCGTTCGCGCAGCTCAGAGTTCGCAAGACGGAGTCAAGCGGAAGATGCTGCCAAGGCATCGTGAAGAAGATGAGGATTAGGGATTGAAAGTTAATCAATTCCCAGGCGGCGCTGCATCTGCTCCAGCGTGACGTTTTTGGTTTCAGGATAAAAGAACAGCACCACAAAAAATTGCACCACCATCATGGCCGCGAAAAACATAAACGGATATGCGCCTGAAGATTTCGCGACCTGCGGAAAGGTGTAAGCAATAATGGCATTCATGATCCAGTGCGACGAGCTCCCAAGCGATTGGCCCTTCGAGCGCACGCGATTGGGGAACACCTCGCCGATATAAACCCAGATGACCGCCCCTTGGGATACGGCAAAAAACGCGATGTAGGTGACCAGCAGCCAGATCAAATAATTCTGGTGTGTGTGCGTATAAAATATTTCGGCGACGCCAGCCAGGCAGAGCGCTGTGCCCGCCGACCCGATGATGAGCAGCGTCTTACGCCCCAATTTGTCGATCAAAGTCATACCGAACAGCGTTGCTACAAGATTCATCGCACCGATGGCCACGGCTTGCAGGTCGCCGGAAATTTTGCTGTATCCCGCTGCCGCAAAAATGTCGTTGAGGTAATAAAGGATGGCGTTGATGCCGGAAAGCTGGTTGAACATTCCTATGGTGATGGCCAGGAAAATCGGCAGCCGGTATTTCCGGACGAAGAGTGGCTCCGAGGTTTGCTCTCGTTCGAGATGCACGGAGGCGACAATTTCGCGCAACTCATTTTCGGGTTCTTCGGCGTCCATCGAAATAAGAACTGCGCGCGCCTCATCAACGCGCTTTTGAGTTACCAGCCAGCGCGAACTGGGCGGAATCCCGAACAACATCACCAGGAAGAGTATTGCCGGCACCGCGGCCACGCCGAATTGCCAACGCCATTCGTTGACGCCCAAGCCGAGCCTACCAATTACATAATTGGAAAAATACGCCAGTAAGATTCCGAGTACGATATTGATTTGAAACAAACCCACCAGCCGGCCGCGCAATTTTGCCGGCGCTAATTCGGCTATATACACGGGGCCAAGTACAGAAGACCCGCCGATGCCCAGTCCGCCGATAAATCGGGCGACAAGCAGCATCGGCCAACTCACTGCGAAGGCGCATCCGAGCGCTGAAAGCACGTAAAAGATCGCCAGAACTCGCAATGTTTCTCGACCGCCCCAGCGCTGCCCGGGGATGCCCGCGGACATGGCACCGATAATGGTGCCGATCAACGCCATGGCTACGGTGAGGCCCAATTGCCGCGGCGTAAGGCCAAACCTGAGCGTCAAGGAATGCGTGGTGCCCGCAATGACGGCGGTGTCGAATCCAAATAACAGACCGCCCAAGGCGCCAACGGCGGTCGCTTTCAACAGCGTGGAATTTAATTTCATTACTTACCTGCTTGTTGGTTTATTTGACGCGCCGTTAAAGCTACCATCAAACGGAGGGATTTTTGTTGTGAAAACGCATCTAATGCGTAGCTCTAAGTGGAGTGTGACTTTCGTCGAGGCAACACGATGGTACTGCCTCAGTTAGAACGGAGATGGATGCAGGAGAAAAATCGCGGAAGATCTCGCAGCCTTGCGTTGCGCATGACCGGATTCGCTTCAAAAATCAATTTCTTCACAGGTTCCTGTCCCTACATCCCCATTTAGGTCCCGACAGGGGAGGGTAATGTCTTCGCTTCGGAACGGGTAAGCGGAGAGCGTCGGTAGTGTTTAATTCTCAGGCTACAGGATGTTCGGCATGTGCGGGTTCTCCGAGGGCTTGTCGGATGACCTTCAGAAGTTCCGCATTATCGACTGGCTTTTGGAGATAGGCCTGCGCTCCCGCCTTGTTCGCGCGTTCTTTGTTTGCTCGAAGGTCCCGAGCGGAGACGATGATAACGGGAATCACCGCCAGAGAGGGCCAAACCTTGAGTTTCTCTATCACAACGAAGCCATCGCCACCCGACAGACCTAGGTCGAGAATAATTAAATCCGGCTCGTGCTTGCGAGCCTGGCTCAAGGTGGAGGCCGCATCGGTTGCGAAGAAGGCATCGTAGTGGTTCGCCTTGAGGCGCATTTCCATGCCTTTGCATACATCCCGATCATCATCCACAATCAAGATTTTTTTATTACCCATTTTCCACCGTCAGAACCTGCGATATGTCCATGACCATCCGTCACCTCCAGATTCTACTCTATGCTTAATCAGTGTGAGTGTTTCCATTGCTTTTGAGATTCATTCGTTTATACAACCCTCTTCTGATTTAGCCACGAGAGACGATTCACCTTTCCCAAGTGTGGGCGACGGCCACCTAGCCTTACAGGCAGGATAGAAACGATAGAAAACTGGTGGACCTACACCGCGGTACCATTGCAGGTACGTAACTCTTTTTCTACACTGACCCTACAGAATATCTCCTCTGTACAGATTTCCGTCCGGGGACGCACACCGTTCTTGCAGTAATAAGCCACCTAGACGCAAATCTTTGCACAATTGAGGAGACATGATGAAGTTCAAAGTAGGAATTATTGGTTTACTTGTACTAATTTCTTTCTATCCCACCGCCGCACGCGCGACCAATCCAATACCTGTTGGCCGCTGGGAGATCGTGCACATCACAGGAGACAGTACAGCACAAACGAATTACTACCCCGGTAGTTTTTCGACCTTCCTTAGACCGGACGGAACAGGCTACACCTATGGAACGTTCAGCGATTCGTTGTGTGTGCTTGACGTTGAGAACAATAATCTCGTGTCCTCATGGACTGCTCTGGCCGGAAACACTTTCCAGATTACATTCGCAGTCGACAATCTCGGGCTGGGGCCAAATGTTTCTTTTATCTATACGGGAGTGTTCAGAGCAACGACTCCGGTGCCCGGCAGTGGTGGTGTAACTATCCCTGCCATTTCGGGGACGTACTATGGCGTGGGAGATGTTTCGGCATGCAGCACTACCACAAAAGACAGCCCGGGTAATTTCGTGGCCACGTTCTTGCCAACCATCTCAGACGGCTCCACTGCCGGGTCCCTCGACAGCTACTTGGCGGATAACGGCTCAGCGTTCGATGCGACAGTGAACGCAACCATCACCTTTGGTATGCCGCCAGCCTTGGGGCAGCTTGCAGGCACGGTCGCCTTGTCACCAGATGCTATGTTCCATCAGAACACTTGCTTCGCTGCTACAAACGGCGTCACCGATCCCTTAACCCTTAATTCAGGTACATCTTTCCAATCGGGTATTT
>Ga0193728_1000178_pt1 | contig 28731 bp, 30 predicted proteins | sample U1c1metaG_FD_143037 | JGI IMG/M metagenome (GOLD analysis project Ga0193728, IMG submission 143037) | Soil microbial communities from a riparian zone of the East river system, Colorado, United States - U1c1 | ecosystem: Environmental > Terrestrial > Soil > Riparian zone | place: USA: East River... | reverse complement strand
CCGTACTCGGACACGAGAACAAGCACGACGATGAGGCAGCCACCGAGAATTGCCGAGCGAACCGACGGGAGGACGACGCGAAAGAACGTTCGCGCCGAGCTGAGACCGAGGCTGCGCGCGGCCTCTTCGAGCGCAGGATCCGACCGTCGAAGGGCCGCCGCAACGGGCAGGTAGATGAGCGGATAGCTCGACAGGGTCATCACCAGCACTGCGGCACCCAGCGGACTCGCGGTCGGAGCGATCGAATGCCATGCATAGCCGACAATAAAGTCCGGCATGGCGATGGGCAGGACCAGGAGCACGGTCCAGATCCGTCGACCCGGAAGCGCGGTCTTTTCGGTGTACCAGGCCGCCGCCGTGCCGAGTACGGCCGCCACCGGCGTCACGATGAGGGGAAGCGCGAGCGTGTTGACCAGCAGCTCGAGCGAACGCGTTCGGAAGAGGACCGTGCTGAACTCGGTCCAGCCGGCCTGGCTGGCATCAACGACAACCGCCACCAGCGGCAGCAGCAGCAGAACGCCGATGACGGTCGCGACAATCGTCAATCCGGGACTGAAGCGTCCGAACCGACTGCTCCGCATCGGTGGGAGCGATGCGAGTCCGCGCCCGGTGAGTCCTGTCATGTCGTGCTCCAGCCTTTCACGACTAAAGCAGTTGGGATTCCTGCAGCAGCTTCTTGGCCTCTTCGCCCGTTCCGAACTCCGCGGCGGTGAAACCGGATGGCGAGAGCTGGCTCAGCGGCGTGAGAGCCGGGTTCGGCGAAACGCCAGCGGCGAGCGGGTACTCGAAGCTCTCGCCATGCGCGATCGTCGCCTGTCCGGCCTCGCTGGTGAGAAACGCCACAAACTTCTGTGCCGCCGAGGAATGAGCGCTGGACTTCAGCACTGCCGCAGCGGAAATCGTCTTCAGGTAGCCGGCATCCCCGGGCGCAAAATACGCCAACGCGGCATGCAGGGAGCCCGCACTGGTTTCGGCCTTCAGCCGATAGAAGTAGTAGTGGTTGATGATCCCCAGCTGCGCGACGCCGCGATTGACGTCGGAGACCAGGGTCTCGTTGTCCGGCACGATGTTCGCGCCAGCATTGGCCTTGAGACCCTTCAGCCAGGCCAGAGCCTTCGCGTGGCCGTAGGTATCCTCGACGGAGCTAACTACGGGCCAGAAGTCGGTCTCTGACGGGGCGATCTCGATCTTGCCCTTCCATTTGGGGTTGGCAAGGTCCAGCACCGACTTCGGAAGCTGGGACGACGTGAGGTCTTGCGTGTTGTAGACCAGAGAACTCACCCGAGCGGATATCCCGACCCAGTCGCTATCGCTGGCGCTGTCGGCGGTCGGAATTGCCTTCAGGGTACTGGGCTGCACCTTCGCGAGCAGTCCCTTGTCGGCGAGCTGCTGCAACCAATTGGAGTTTTCCGTGAAGATCACGTCGGCAGGCGACCTGGAACCCTCTTGTTCGATCTTCGCGGTGAGCACGTCTTCGTCGTCGTTGTCGACCTTGACGATAATTCCGGTCTGCTTCGTGAACGCCTTGACGAGTGCCGTCGTGGTCTGCTCGTGCTGAGCGTTGTAAAGCACGATGGTCGTCGGGCTCTTCGCGCCGCTCGCGCTGCAGCCGGAGAGAACGATCGCCGCGCCAGCCAGCGTCGCGAGTACCGCGATGCTGCGAGCCCGGCGGCTGCGAGTGGACAGGAGTCGGGAAATGGAAAGCATGGTGTTCCTCGGTCGATTAGGCCGCCGCAAATACGGATCGCGTTGTTTGGTAAGCCTAACCTAAGAAGTTGGGAGCCTGACGTGTCGGCCACCGCCAGCGAATACGATGACCTCGACCATGACGATACAGAGCCCCACACCCACTGAAGCTGAGATTGTGCGCTCACTTCGAGCTGCCGGATGCGTTTTCGCCGAAGAAGAGGCCGCGCTACTCCTCGAGGCGGCCGGCTCCCCCGCCGAGTTGGCTGTGAGCGTGCAGCGACGCATTTCCGGTGAGCCCCTCGAGGTCATCCTCGGTTGGGCGAACTTTGCCGGGCTGCGCATCGCCATTGCACCCGGAGTGTTTGTGCCGCGCCGGCGAACCGAGTACCTGGTGCGCCAGGCGCTGAAGTTGGCTTCACCCACCGCGATAGTCGTCGACCTGTGCTGTGGCAGCGGCGCCCTCGGAGCCGCCGTGGCGGCTGCGCTTCCCGGCATTCGCCTGTTCGCTTCCGATATTGAGCCGGCCGCGGTGCACTGCGCCGCTAAGAATTTGGAGGGAATCGGTGAGGTGTTCGAAGGCGACCTCTACGACGCGCTTCCCGATTCGCTGCGCGGCGACATCGACATCCTGCTGGTCAATGCGCCGTACGTGCCAACGTCGGAGATCGCCGGGATGCCACCGGAGGCGCGTGTGCACGAGCCGCAGGTGGCGCTGGACGGTGGCGGAGACGGCCTCGACATCCATCGCCGGGTCGTCGCCGAGGCTCCACAGTGGCTGGCACCGGGCGGAACTCTACTGATCGAGGTCAGCGCACAGCAGAGTGCAGAGGCCATGAGGATCTTCGAGGACGCCCGCCTCGCTGCACGCGTCGCACACTCGAAGAAACGCGACGCGACAGTCGTGCTTGGTACGCGCCGCTAGCTCTGCTGGCCCCGCACTCAGCCAGCGATGCGCTCAGCCGGCGGTGCGCGACTCTCGCGGCGACTGGAAGCTCGGCTCGTATTCGCTACTGGAGAGCAGCTTTGCGAGCAGGACGGGAAGGGTCCGCACGGAGACGAGCACTCGACGCTGAGCGTTCAGTTCTCCGGCGGCGATGACACCCAGGAGTTCGAGGCTGCGCGTCATCTGCACGGCCGACTCGAGGGAAATGCGGAGCGCCAGCTGCAGTCTCTCGCGAGAATACGTCTGGGCCTGGACAACGAGTTCGACGGTTCGGATGAGCAGGCTCAGTTCGTCCTGGCTCAGGCCATCGAGCGCACCGTTCCAGTCGAGGTAGGAATCCTCGCGCGATGCAAACGGTGACGTGACACCAATATCGCTGATGTACGGATCGGTGAATCGGGTAAATGTGGATTGATTGATCACGGTCACGGCTAAGGTCCGTTTCGGGTTGACCTATGTATTGCATCGCTCGGCCGGGGGTGCCGAGTGAAGTCCCCCAAAGGGGGGTCGGGTTAGACCATCGTAGCCGCTTGGTAGTACGAAACCCAACCCGTACATCCGAAAGATGTCAATACGGAATGCGTCGCAATCCACCGAGTTTCACAACTGAAACACGCGCGAAACGTGCGGAGGGCAGATCAGGGGGACAATCGAGCAACCCCGCGTTCTCGATCGCGGGCCAGCGGAAAGGTAGCCTCCACCAATGACCGTAGAAATCGGGCTCTCTGTAGCCTCGCCCGCCTCGATCGAGGCAGGAAAACTGAGCCGCCATTTCGGTCGCTTTGACATCCTGTTCTTCCTGATCTGCACCATCGTCGGTGTTGATACCATCGCCTCCGTCGCCTCGACCGGAGGTGAGGCGTTCACCTGGATGGTCATCTTCGCGGTGTTGTTCTTCGTGCCGCAGGCCCTCTTGTTTGCCGAACTGGGAACGGCGTTCCCGCAGGAGGGCGGGCCATACCTCTGGACGAGATTGGCATTCGGCCACCTCGTCGGGGCGATCAACAACTTCATGTACTGGGTCACGAACCCGGTCTGGCTCGGCGGAGTCCTCGCCATTTCTGCCGTTACCGCATTCGAGGTCTTCTTTAACGCCGGAGAGGCGTTTTCCACTCCTGTCGTCTACGTGATCGCGATCATCTTTATCTGGGTCGGTGTGCTCGCCGCAGTACTTTCGTTCAAGGTCGGAAAGTGGATCACGACCGCTGGCGCATTTGCGCGATTTGCACTGCTCGGCTGGTTCACGATCTCAGTCGGCCTCTACGCCGCCGACCACGGCATCCACGGTCTGGGAGCGGGCTCGTTCGGACTCTCTGGTAGTGGATTTGTGGGTGTGATAGGGGTACTGCTATTCAACTACGTCGGTTTCGAACTGCCATCGAGTGCGGGGGAGGAAATGAAGGATCCCGCCAAGCACGTGCCCTTCGCGATCCTCCGCTCGACGATCTTCGCCTTCCTGCTTTATGCGGTCCCAATTCTGGGTATCTTGCTCGTGCTCCCCGCGAGCTCGGTGACAAACTTCGGTGGGTTCGTTGACGCCATCCAGAAGGTCTTCACCGTGTACGGGGGTGCGAGCGGATTTGTTGGTGGCGTCGGTGCCATCCTGTTCGTCATCTGCCTGCTGACGTCCGGGGTCACCTGGATCATGGGCTCCGACCGCTCGCTGGCTGTGTCTGGCTATGACGGCGCGGCCCCGCGATTCCTCGGTGTGATCAACGCGCGATTCGGCACACCGGTTCGCGTAAATATCTTCAGCGGAATTGTAGCCACGATCACCTTTATCCTCGCCGAGGTCATCACCGGTGGCAGCACGGCCAGATTCTTCGGCGCCGTACTCGGCGTAACGATCTCGACGACGCTGATCAGCTACCTGCTGATTTACCCTGCGCTTTGGAAGTTGCGGCGGAGCCACCCAGACACACCGCGTCCGTTCACGATGCCGTGGATGAAAGGTCTCACCATCATCCTGATGATTCTTCTCGCAATCTCTGTCTTGCAACTGATCGCGCCGGGCGCTCCCATCAACTGGTTTGGTCCCGACTTCAGGCCGGACGGCTGGAACTCCTCGGAAGCCGGCCTGTACCTGTTGACGGAGCTCATTCCCGTGCTGATCTTCATTGCGATCGGCGTGCTGTTCTGGTGGCGCGGCAAAGCGACCCGAGAAGCCAACGCGGCCGCCGAGGCCGCGGTCGCTAATGCCGCCGCCGCGACGAAATTAGCCAAGACGAAATGACGCGACTGCATGAGGTCGCGGCAGGCTTGCTCGTCGCGACCTCACGCACCGACTCGCTCAATAGCGTCGTCATTCTCGGTCAGAACGGCGACGTTCTCTTGGTCGACCCCGGCTGGCAGCAGGACGAGCTGGATGACCTGGCCGACGAGCTGTCTGCTCGCTCGCTGAAACCGGTCGTGGGCCTCGCGACGCATGCCCACCACGATCACCTGTTCTGGCATCCCGATTTCGGCGATGTTCCGCGCTGGGCATCGCCCGACACGGTACGAATCGCCGGTTCCCATCGGGACGAACTGCTCGCGGCGCTCGGAGACGGATATCGCGCTGAAGTTCTCGCACTGACGGGCAGGGTGTCAGCGTTGCCGGGCCTCGACATCCCATGGCTGGGGCCGGAGGCGGACGTTCTCCTGCACAATGCACACATCGTGGGCCACTCTGCGGTCTGGATCGCAGAGCTCGGTGTCCTCGTCGCGGGCGACATGTTGAGCGACGTCGAGTTGCCACTGCCCGACGATTCATCGAACGCGCTGTCGGAATATCGCATTGGCCTCGAAATGCTCGCACCGTACGCCAGCGTTGCCCGATTTGTCATCCCGGGCCACGGATCGCTCACTACCGACGGCGCGGCGCGCATCGACGCCGATCGTCGCTACCTCGATGACCTGATCGCCGGCCGAGGGTCGACGGATGCCCGGATCGGGAACCCCGGCATGGCCAAGATCCACGCGGAAAACCTCGCGCTCGCCTAACTCTCCTGAGGCAATGTTGAGATTGACAATACTGTGTGACGCACACTATCGTCAGATTTATGGATGACCCGGATCTCGTCGCACCGCACCGCCAGGAGTTGCGCCGCGGCTCTGTCGTGCTCGCGAGCCTTATCGCCCTCGAGACGCCGGGCTACGGTTATGGCCTCCTCGATGCACTCGAGCGCGCAGGTCTCCCGGTCGAAGCGAACACGCTCTATCCCCTGCTGCGCCGACTGGAAGCCCAGGGACTGCTCACCAGCGAGTGGGACACCAGCGAGACGCGGCCACGCAAGTTCTATCGCACGAGCCCCGACGGCATCCAACTCGCCAAAGCGCTTCGGCGTGAGTGGCAGGACATCGGGGCGGCCCTTGACCGCCTCACCCCGGACACCAAGGAAACCAAACCATGACCACCACTCCTCCAAACTCCACATCATCGGCCACCACACCACTTACCGACAGCTACATCGCGGCGACGCTGCGGCGAGTGCCGCTCGGTCAGCGTGCCGAGATCGAGCGCGAGCTTCGGGCATCCATCGCGGACGCGGTGGAAGGTCGCACCGAGCACGGCGCGACGCCGGGGACGGCCGAGTTCGATGCCCTGAGCGACCTCGGCGACCCGGCGCGCCTGGCAGCGAACTACTCCGGCCGAACGCTCGCGCTCATCGGGCCGGACACGTACCCGAGCTATCTCACCGCGCTGAAGGTCATCAGCTGGACCGTCCTGCCCATTGTGCTGGTTGTCGTCGTGGCGATCTCGATCGTCCAGGGCAAGGGCATCGCCGGGGCGATCTTCGGCGGCATCGGGCAGGCCATCATGGTCGCGGTGTACCTCGGCTTCTTTGTCACCCTCGCGTTCGTCTTCGTCGATCGCGGTGTGACCGCACGCGAGTTCGCCACCCATCGCGGATCAGAATGGTCACCGAAATTCCTGCACGTTGAGGCCCCGCCAACCGCACGGAGCTGGGCAGAGCCGGCCTGGTCCGTTGTTGGCAGCATCCTCCTCATCGCCGCCGTCGTCGCCCAACGCACGCTCTCCCCCGTCACGAGCGCATCGGGAACGCCTATCCAAATCCTGGCGCTGGACCTCTGGACGATCTGGATCCCGTACTTCCTCGTGGTTATCATCGCCAGCCTCGCACTCGACTTCGCGCGGCTCGGGATCGGGCGCTGGCATCCCGTAACCGCGATGCTCGGCACGCTCCTTACCCTCGCGGGCACGGTGCCGTTCGTCTCCCTGATGTGGCAGGCGAAGATCGTAAATCCCGCACTGTGGCGAGCGGTCGGGCATCCGGAATGGACGATCCAGGGCAACTGGTTGGTGCTCACCGTGGCCCTTGTCGTCGCGCTTGTCGCGCTCGGGAGCATCATCGAGCTGTGGTCGAAGCGAAGCCGACGGCAGGGACAGGTCGCGTCCGCCTAGTTTGTTAGAGAAGGATGGCGCTCTTTCCAACCCGAGTGGAAAGAGCGCCATTTCATCCATGACCCGGAGTCTTTCCCTAGAAGATGTCCGTTCACGATCTCGATTGCGGGCTATTCCCCCGAACTTCCGCAACCGGCTATGCCAGTGTTGCACGGAACCCTCGGTCTACCTAGTACATGTTATAAAAAACATTTGCTTGTTATAAAAAACACCTGAGCGTTATACAAAACGTGTGTTATAGCGCCAAGGCGTTATGATTTAGCGGTGACACGTCAAGCCGACCCCGCCAAGAAACCCGCGCTGCTCGAGCAAATCGTCGACTATCTGATCGACAAGCCGCTCTCTGCACTCACCTTCCGAGGACTGGCGACTGCCTTGGGCGTCAGTTCCTTCACCCTCGTGTATCACTTCGGAACCCGTGACGACCTGGTTCGCGAGATCATCGGAGCCATCGCCACACGGCAGCGTGGTTTTGAAACCGTCTTCGATCCGAAGACAGTGACGCTGACCTCCTACTTCGACGGCCTTCGCAAGACCTTCGAGCTGACTCTCGTCCCACGAAACCGTGCCCTGCAGCGCCTCGAGTTCGAGGCGCAGATGCTCGAGGCCGTTGCGCCGGATCATGCGGTCACCCGGATCGCGCACGAAGAGCTCCACGCGCGTGGGCGCGACACACTCATTGCCCTCGGACTCGATCGTGCCAATGCTGCGGTCGAGAGCCAGCTGATTATCGACACGTTCTACGGCATCCAGGTCGGGCTCGTAGTCAGCGGAGACGTCAAGCGCGCTACAGCGGCGTTCAACCGTGCGCTGCAGTACCACCGGGATCAGATCACGCCGCTAGCTCGGGTTCAGTAGTTAGCGTTGGGAGCATGGACTTCCGGCTGGCGGTTCCGGCAGATGCCGGCGCGATCGGCGATCTCTATGCGAGGGCCTTCGCTCACGACCCGATGACCTCCTGGGTTACCCCGGATGCGTTGAGGCGCACGCGACTACTTCGGCGCCTCAACACGGCCATCGCGCGCTACCAAGGCATTCCGCATGAAGCGACGTACGTCGCGCGCGACGCGGGCGCGATCGTGGGCGCCGCAATTTGGCAGCCGCCCGGGGCGAGCGCTATTTCGTGGAACAGCATCCCGTTCGCTTTGACGGCCGGGCGCGCGCTTGGACGCGACATGGGAAGGATGATCGCGATGGGGCGAGCGGTCGCGGCGGCTCGGGGTGGCGCGCGGTACTGGTACCTGCAGTTGCTCGGTGTCGAGCCGGAGCGGCAGGGCTCGGGGGTGGGAAGCGGACTCGTTCGCGAACACCTTCGAGTTGCTGATGAGCAGGGGGTGTCGGCGTACCTCGAGACGACCGTCGAGAACCTCCCGTTTTATGCGCGGCTGGGGTTCGAGGTTGTTGGGGAGATCGTGATCGGGCGCGGGGCACCGGTGGAGTTTTCGTCGTTGCGGGCCGCGGGATAACCGGGGCCCGGCCGGCTCGCTTCGCGGGCCGTGCGAAGGTGGGGTAGACCGGGGCGCATTCGGCTCGCTTCGCGGGCCGTCGCCTAGACCGGGGCGCATTCGGCTCGCTTCGCACGGGCCGTCGCCTAGACCGGGGCGCATTCGGCTCGCTTCGCGGGCCGTGCGTGGGTAAGTGCTGCGCTACGCGCCTGTTTTGTTGGCGCTGCGCGATCCTTTGGATCGCTTCGCGCGGCAAGGGGATTCGACTCCCCACGGCACGGACGCCACGTTGCTTCGCAACGCGTCGTAACCGGCGCGTGTGGGCCCATGAAGATTCTCAGCGACCATAGATTCAAATGAAAAAGCCCCACCTGAAGGTGGGGCTTTTTCATTTGTGGATCCAAGGGGATTCGAACCCCTGACCCCCTGCATGCCATGCAGGTGCGCTACCGGGCTGCGCCATGGACCCCGGATTGCCCCTGACCAATCGTCACAGGACAACTAGGACAGATTACTACAGAACGGACAACCAGAACCGCGCGTCAGGCCGCAGCCGCAAGGCGGGCCTGCCACGCACTGGAAACCATGTCGGCGAGAGTGTGACGCATCTTCCAGTCCAGGTCGCGCGCGGCGAGTTCGCCACTGGCGACGATGCGCGCCGGGTCGCCCGCGCGACGAGGGCCAATCTCGGGAGTGAAGTCGATGCCGGTGGCCGCCGCGATCGCGGTCATGATCTGCGCTACCGAGACTCCATCGCCGCTTCCCAGGTTGTAGGCCGGCTCGAGCGTTTCGCCCGCCTCGAGGCGACGTGCTGCTGCGACGTGCGAAACGGCCAAATCGGAGACGTGCAGGTAGTCGCGCACATTCGTGCCATCCGGGGTCGGATAGTCGTTACCGTTGATCTTCGGCGTGCGGCCATCCACCAGCGCGTCGAAGACCAGCGGGAACAGGTTGTGCGGGCTGGCGTCGTAGACGCTCGGATCTCCAGAGCCCACCACGTTGAAATATCGCAGCGAGGTGTGGTGCAGTCCGCTGGCAACGGCCTGGTCGCGGAGCAACCATTCGCCGACCAATTTCGATTCGCCGTAGGGCGACTCCGGCACGCACGGCGTCGATTCGGTGACCAGTTCGACCGTCGGAGTTCCGTAGACGGCTGCACTCGACGAGAAGACAATGCGATCGACTCCTCGGTCCGCCATTGCCGCGAGCAGGGTCGCCGTGCCTGTCACGTTCTGCTCGTAGGTGTGAAGCGGTCGCTTCACGGACACTCCCGCGTATTTGAAGCCTGCGACGTGGATGACCCCGGTCACGTAGTGTGCATCGATCGTGCGGAGCACCGCCTGTCCGTCGAGGATGCTTCCCCTAACGAACGGGACCGCGTCCGGAACAAAGCTCTCCAACCCCGACGAGAGGTCGTCGAGCACAACCGGATCGAGCCCGGCTTGCTGCAACGCCCGCACGACATGAGCACCGATATAGCCGGCGCCTCCGGTAACTAGCCACGACATGGTTCTCCTTGATGGTCTTGACTCAACGTTATCCGCGCAATCTTGGCGGCCGCCTTGGGCTTGCTAGGGAGCGAGCGTGACGGGAAGGCCCGCGCGCTCGAGTTGCTCCACGATCCGCGGATCAGCGTCGGAGCTCGTGATGAGTCCATCGATATCCGAGACCGGAGCGACCCGGCTGTGATGTGCAACACCGAGCTTGGCGCCATCCGCGACGACGATGCTCCGGGCAGCGGCGGCGAGCATCCTGCGCTTCACGTCCGCCTCAGGGAGATTGATGTTCGTGATGCCCGCCGTAGCGTCAACGCCGCTGCAGCCGACGAACGCGATGTCGGCGTGGATGTGTTCGATGACGGCGCCCGCGAGCGGGTCGACCAGCGAGTGCTGAAGGGGCCGCAGTGTGCCGCCGGTCACGATGACAGTGAAGCGCGGGATGGCCGGCTCGAGCGCAATCGCAATATTGAGCGCGTTCGTGATGACGACGACGTCGTGCAGCTCGGTGCGCGCGATGAGTGCGGTGGCGATGGCAGCCGTCGTGGTGCCGACATCGAGGACGATGGCCTGGCCGGACTGCACGAGGGCGGCGGCGGCAATTCCTATGCTGCGCTTCTGATCTGCCGCGGTGAGCGACGTTCGTTCGAACGGCTGCTCCGGCGCCGGCGGGTGCGCCGCCGCGATCGCTCCCCCGTGGATTCGCTGCACCACGAGTGCCCTGGCTAGCGCGTCGAGGTCCGCGCGAGTGGTGACTTCTGAGGTGCCGAAGCGGTCGCTGAGCTCCGTGACGCGCGCAAAGCCCTGCTCCTCGATAATCGCAGCAATGCGCTCGCGGCGGACTGCCGCGGGCAGTACAGATTCAACGACCATGGGTTTATTGTTGATTACTTGCGTTTTATTGTCAATTGCGCAAATGTTGGTTTCGATTTAGGAAGTTGTGAGGAGATCGATGGTTGGCATCGCAAAACAGGAACATCACATGGCAGATGGACGCGAGCTGATCTATTTCGACGACGCCGACACTCGGCTCGGCCCAGAGCGCGGCGTCGATGTGCGCACCCTGGGGCCACGCCCGGCGACCCCGGTCATGCGGCAGGATCCACTCACCGGCGACTGGATCTCGATCGCCGCGGCACGGCAGAATCGCGTCTTCCTGCCACCCTCGGACCAGGATCCGCTGGCGCCATCCAGCCCAGCCAATCTCTCGGAGATTCCCGACAACTACGACGTCGTCGTATTCGAGAACCGATCGCCCTCGTTCGGACCCGGGATGTCCGACGGCTACCCGGCCGAGGAGTTAGCCAGCATCGACATCGGTCGGTCGCTCCCCGCGATCGGACGCTGCGAAGTCGTTTGTTTCAGCCCGCAGACCTCGGGATCGTTCTCGGACCTGACGGTCTCGCGCGCTCGAACCGTCATCGAGGCGTGGGCGGACCGCACGGCAGCTCTCTCCGCGCTGCCGGGTGTCCGGGAGGTCTTCCCCTTCGAGAATCGGGGCGAAGCGATCGGCGTCACCCTGCATCATCCGCACGGCCAGATCTACTCCTACCCCTACATCACGCCACGCACCCAGCGACTTCTCGACTCGATCGAGCGCTTCGACGGCGACCTGTTCGCGAGCATCCTCGAGTTCGAGGGCGCGTCGGAACGCGTCGTGCTGCGCGGCGAGCACTGGATCGCATTCGTGCCATTCGCTGCCCGGTGGCCGCTCGAGGTGCACATGCTTCCGCTGCGGCACGTTCCCGATTTCGCAGCTACCAACGAGGATGAGCGCGACGAGCTGGCGACTCTCTACCTCAGGCTGCTGCGCGGAGTCGACGCGCTCTATTCGACACCGACGCCGTACATCGCGGCGTGGCACCAGGCGCCGACCGATGTCGGTCGCGATAGCGTGCGACTTATGCTCCAGCTCACCTCGCCCCGTCGCTCAGAAGACAAGCTCAAGTACCTCGCCGGCTCGGAGTCGGCGATGGGTGCGTGGATCGGCGACGTGGTGCCCGAGGCGGCTGCCGCGGCGATACGGGATGCGATTGCCAGGTCGGAGGCATCATGAGCGATCTAAGAGACGAGGCTGCGGAGGCCTTCGCCGAAGTTTTTGGCTACGAACCGAACGGAATCTGGTCTGCGCCGGGTCGCGTGAATCTCATCGGCGAACACACCGACTACAACGACGGATTCGTGCTCCCGTTCGCCATCGACCGCCGCACTGTCGTCGCTCTGGGTACACGGGATGAGCCGATCGCGCGAGTCGGCAGCTCGTTTGCCGAGGAGCTCGTCGAGATCCCTCTCGCGGAACTGAGCCCGGAGCGCCTGTCGGACTGGTCCGCACATCCACTGGGTGTCGCGTGGGCGCTTACGCAGTTCGGCGCGGATCTGGCTGCGGTGCCGGGCTTCGACATTTTCATCGTGTCTGACGTGCCGGTCGGCGCGGGACTCTCGTCGTCCCACGCGCTCGAGAGCGCCGTTGGACTCGCCCTGAACGAGATCTGGCAGCTCGGCCTCGACCGCCAGACCCTGGCGAAAGTCGCGCAGGTCACGGAGAACCAGGTCGTCGGTGCACCGACCGGAATCATGGACCAGTCGGCCTCGCTGCTGGGCGAACAGGATTCCGCGGTGTTCCTGGACTGCCGCAGCCTCGATTACCGCATCATCCCCCTCGGACTCGAGGCGGCGGACCTCGCCGTGCTCATCATCGACACCGGCGTCAAGCACGAACACGCCACCGGCGGTTATGCGGAGCGACGGGCGTCCTGCGAACTCGGTGCACGACTCATGGGGGTGGCCTCGCTGCGCGACCTGACCGCGGATGACCTCCCCCGGGCTCGTCAGGTGCTCGACGAAGTGACCTTCCGCCGCGTGCGACACGTCGTGACCGAGAACCAGCGCGTCCTCGACACGGTTGCCGCGCTCGAGACCTCGGGACCGCGTTCGATAGGCGAACTGTTGGATGCCTCGCACCGCTCGATGCGCGACGACTTCGAGATCTCCGTTCCAGAACTCGACCTCGCGGTCGAGACCGCGATCGAAAACGGCGCGATCGGCGCGCGGATGACCGGGGGTGGCTTCGGCGGATCCGCAATCGCTCTCGTGGACCGCGACGATGTCAGCCGAATCCAGGTTGCGATCGATGGCGCATTTGCGGAGCACGCGCTGAGCATCCCCGATACCTTCCTCGTTACGCCGTCGAAGGGCGCAGTGCGGGATCGCTAGGCGCCTCTGGCCCTTTGGGACGAATGTGCCTGCGCGCGCGGGCACCCTTGTCCCAAATGGGCACAATCCTTCGGCGCCAAGCTTTCTCGAACTTGAGGGAACCTTTCGCCCCGCAGCGGACACTTAACTTTGTGATGCCGGATTCCGATGACGAGCACGACTGGGCCGATGCCCTGCGCGGCAACGGAGAAGCCTTCGGCCGCATCTTCGACCGGCACCGGCACCGGCTGTTTCGTCACAGCTATCGTCTCGTCGCAGTAACCGCGGATGCGGACGACATCGTCTCGATCGCATTCCTCGAAGCCTGGCGGCGCGCAGACGCGGTGCGATTCGTCGACGGGTCGATGCTCCCCTGGCTCCTCGTTACAGCGACGAACTCCGCACGCAACCTCTCCCGCAGCGGTCGCCGTTATCGCACCATGTTGAGCCGCCTTCCGGTGGACCAGCACGAGGATGACCGATTCACCGACCCATTCGACACCGAGGCCCACGACGCCCTGCGACGGCTCTCGGCCGCCGACCAGCGCATCCTGGCCCTGTGCGTGCTCGAAGATCTCCCGGACAAGGATGCCGCAGCGATACTCGGAATCCCCATCGGCACCGTGAAATCCCGGCTCTCCCGCGCCAAGGCACGACTGGCCGGTCACCTGACTCCCGCAATCCTCACGAAAGAAGCATCCAATGAACGCTGAACCTCAGCCGAGCGATCGAGCCGCAGAGTTTCGCCAGGCGCTCGTAGCGACCGCGAACCTTGGCCCCTATCTGCGGCGGCGACCACCGCTCAGGCTCGCGGTGGGCTCGCTGGCCGCGTTTGCGCTGGCGGGTGCGCTGACCGGTGGGGCAGTCGCGACCGCCAGCACCATCGATCCGCAGGTACTGGCGGCTCAAGCCGGAGCGGAGGGTGCCGCCGAGCAGCTGGTCCATCAGGAGGATGGCACCCTTGTCGGCCAGCCGTTTATTCGATCAGCGAGTGGTACGCGGGAGATCAACCTGGGCGAAATGCCAGCGGGAGCGACAAACCTGGTCGAGGGATTCGAATGCATGGACTCCGGAACATTTGTTGGCCTGCTGGATTCGAAGGAGTACGAACGCCTCCCAGATTGCGAGCCGGGCGGTGACGCGGCAGGAATCGACACCGTGACGGGCAACGGGGGCCACATCCTGACAGTGCAGGCCGCGAAGTCATCACGGTTCACGATCTGGTTGTCATGGGCGAAGATTCCCAAACTCGAGGCTTCTGGAGCACAGCGGAAGGAGCTGTCGGATGGCGTGATCACCCGCGACGAGGACGTCGCGGCCTTCAACAGGTACGAGGGATGCATGGGAGCGCTTGGCCATCCAATCGATGTGCCGCCAACCAGCATCGTGCCCTCATACTCAATTGACGATTCTGGGGTCAGCGATGGTTCGGACAACCGCTGCTATGTCACCGAGTACCGCGGGGTCGATATGAAATGGCAGATCGAACTCGAGGCGTCCACCGTTGGCGTCGCGTCCGTTGCCGCGTGTATTGCAAGTGACAAGGTGGGCACGGGAGATCCGTATCGAGTTGTTGCAACGCCCAAGGGAGTGTTGCCCGATCTGACGGGCTGTCCCTGGATTGGGTGAGAAACTTTGAAAAAGTTTTGGGATTTTCCGAATTTTGACCCGAATTAATGTGGATAACTGCCCGAAATGTCGGCGGCACTTGGTGCGATTAATACATGGCAACCGGCCCCGCTTTCGAACCCGCGGACGCGCTTCCGGCGCGTGACGACGACATGCTCGATGTTGTTGCCGGTATCGATCGTGAACTCAACAGGCTTACCGCGGCGAAGGCGATTGCGCTGGATTTGGCTCATCGGGTCCACGTCGAGAAGGTGGCTCCCGGCCTGGCCGGCTCGCGGTTCAACTCGGTGGTGTTGGCAGAACGCTCATTTCGTGCCGAGGTCGCCGCGCTGCTCGCAATTTCCGAGCGAGCTGCAGAAAACCTCATCGGCGTCTCCGGAGCTCTCGTCACGACGCTGCCGGCCACGATGCAGGCTCTGGCGGATGGCGATATTTCGTGGCGACACGCGACGATCATGGTCGACGAAACCGCCGGATTGGATAGCGAGTCACAGGGGCGGCTCGAGAATCAGATTCTGTCGCGTCCCGATCGCCTGACTCCACCGAAATTTGCGCGAGTGCTGCGCAAGACTCGTGAGGAACTCAACCCTGAGACGATCGTCGCGCGACACACCGCCGCGCTCGAGGACCGCGGCGTGAGCATTGACGATGTCCGGGACGGGATGTCCGACCTCCTAATCCGTCTGGGCTCAGTGCACGCCCATGCGATCTACAACAAGCTCACCGCCACGGCGCGCGCGATCAATGACCCGCTGGATGACCGAACCCTCGACCAGCGTCGGGCTGACATCTTCACCCACGTGTTGCTCGCCAAAGTTGACGGCGAGACGTTCGGCGTCATCCCGGATGAATGGGATGACACGAACTTCGTCCACTGGTTCCGTGGGATCACCGCCGAGGTCGCGGTTACGGTCCCCGTGTTGACCCTCTTGGGCGAGTCCGAAACGCCGGCAACCCTTGATGGGTGGGTTCCGATCGATCCGGTTACAGCGAGAATCCTGGCGTCGGAAGCCAAGGGCTTCGTTCGACTACTGACACACCCGGAAACTGGAGTTGTGCTCTCGGTTGGCCGAAAACGCTACAAGGTCCCCAAAGATTTGAAACGGTTCCTACAGATTCGAGATCTCACCTGCAGATTCCCGGGCTGCTCGATAGCGGCACAGCGAAGCGACATAGACCACAACCTCGACTGGCAGTACGAGGGTGAAACCGAGCACACCAACCTTGCTCACCTGTGTCCCGGGCATCACACCCTCAAGGGCAACACCGCCTGGACCGTCACCCAGGCAACCGACGGATCCGGCGTGCTCACGTGGACGACACCGACGGGGCGGACCTACCGCACCTACCCGCACACACCCATCGCCGCCTAAGCTCACGCTCGGCGCGAGTCGGCAGCTACTCCCCGGGCTTCGCCGCCTGCAGTTCTGCGATCTGCGCACGCGCCGCTGCAACGAGCTCGTCGTTGGTGTTCGCGTGGCCCCCGAGACCCCAGCCTTCGCCGACCGCCTCGGTGATGAGCACCCAGGTGCGGTCGACGAGCGTCGGGTCATCCGCCGCCGTGGCAATCACGTCGGTGAGCTGCCGAACGACCGCCAGCTGCTTGTCACGGTCGAGCGCGCCCGCATTAGTCAATACCTGAACGCGCACGTAGTTGTCGTCGCCGTTGACGTTGGATAGGTCGCCCGCGGGCAGCTCGTGTACAAATCCGGCCGTGTTCTGCCGAAACATCGGGATGTTCGGAACCTGCTCGATCGTCATGACCGTCGTCGCAAGATCGATCGCGAGCTGGTGCTTGTCATTGAATGTGCCTGCGGCTGCGTAGACGTCGATCATTGGCATGGGGTTCTCCTTGTGAGTGGTGGTCGCCGACGCGACATCCCGAGTCTGACTTATGACGGTCATCATAGTCAAGCTATGATGAGAATCATATAACTGGAATCGGAGTGTGAATGGCCAGCGAGACCCGAGAGCGCATGATCGCCGGCGCCGCACGATTGCTCGCACAGCGCGGGCTGCAGGAGACCTCGTTCTCAGAGGTCCTCGAGCTCACCGGCGCACCGCGGGGGTCGATCTATCACCACTTCCCCGAGGGCAAGGACCAGCTCATCGCATCCGCGGTCGATCTCGCGGGTGCCCACGCAATCGCGCTCATCGATCGCTCCGCGGGAGACACCGCCGAAGACATCACGGCACACTTTCTCGCCATGTGGCGCGAGGTACTCACGCGGTCGAAGTTCACGGCAGGATGCTCGGTGCTCGCCGTCACGATTGCGACCGACTCCCCCGACCTGCTCGAGCACGCCGCAACGGTCTTCCGCACCTGGCGCACCCGCCTCGCCGAGCTGCTAGTGGCTGGCGGACTCGGCGAACAGGATGCCGCACGCTTCGCCGCGATGCTGATCGCCGGTGCGGAGGGTGCCGTCGTGCTCAGTCGGGCCGAGCAATCGATGGAAACGTTCGAACTCGTCGCGGATCAACTCGCCGGCCAGGTGCGGCAACTCACCGCATAGGACGTCAGTCCGCCAGGTCGAGCAAATGCTGGATGAGCATGGTTGCCGCTCCAATGACGCCACCGGACTCCCCGGCTCGCGACTCCGTAATCGTCAGGTGACGAGTCGCCAGAGGGGTGGACTGCGAGTAGACAACCTCGCGCACGCCGGCGACGAGATGCTCTCCCGCACGCGCAACGCTGCCGCCAATGACGATGACCGACGGGTTCAGGACGTTGACGCAGGTCGCGAGGACTTCGCCGAGATCGCGACCCGCCTGGCGGATGGCGTCGGCGACGCGCACATCCCCGGCGCGAGAAGCCTCGAAAACATCCCGTCCAGTCTTCATCGGCAGACCCGCAGCCGAGAGACTGCGGGCGATGCCGGGACCGCTGGCCAGCGCCTCGAGATCGGCATCTGCCTCCCCGTGTTGGGGAGTGCGCGTCGAGAACGGGATCCGAACGTGGCCGAGGTCACCCGCGGAGCCCTGGGCACCGCGCTGAAGCTTCCCGCCACTAATGATTCCCGCCCCGATTCCGGTCGCGACCTTGACGAAGAGAAGGTCATCCGCGTGGCGCCATACGGTCGCGTGCTCGCCAAGCGCCAAGAGGTTTACGTCGTTGTCAACTAAAACCGGGATATCGAAGCGCTGCCGGATGCGTCCCGGAACGTCAAAGCCGTCCCATCCCGGCATGATCGGCGGGTTGGCCGGAAGGCCGGTTGAGTGCTCGACCGGGCCCGGCAGGCCGATGCCGACGCCTGCCAGCTGCGAGCCGGGGCGACCCGATTGCGCGAGCAGGCGATCCGCCGCGCCGACCACCCACTCGAGCACTACATCGGGCCCATCCGCAATGTCCAGGTCTGCGGTTTCGAGCGCCAGAACTGACCCTGCAAGGTCGGTCAACGCCACAACGCCATGCGTGGCTCCGAGATCGACTGCAAGCAATATGCGTGCCTCGGGCCGGAATTCGAGGACTCCAGCGGGCCTGCCACCGGATGATGTGCCGCGCCGGTGCGCAACGAGGCCCGAGTCCAGAAGGGTGTCCAGACGTGACGAGACGGTCGAACGCGCCAGGCCCGTGAGCTCGGCGAGCTGCCCCCGAGTGCGCGGGCCATCGTGACGAAGGTATGCGAGAAGACGCGCAGCATCCGACGTCAGGTTCAGGTCGGAGGTCACCATACGGGTCATTGAACCACACCATCGCGTGCCATCTCGAACATATTTCGACACGACTCCAACTTTTGTATCCTGCTCGACAGAAGTATGCTGGACCCGCACGGCCGATGAGTGCGTGCGTCTGACTACTCGATGAGGAGAACAGTGAATCACCCCCAGCTATCCGTCCAGCTGTACACCGTGCGCGAGGCGATGCAGGAAGATCTCCCCGGCACCCTCGCCCGCATCGCCGAGATCGGCTTCAGCCAGGTCGAGCCATATAACTTTCCGGCCTTCCCCGATCTCGGTCAGGCATTAAGTGCCGCCTCGCTTTCGGCACCGACGACACACGCGCACTTCGTCGGCATCTCTGATGCCGAACTCAACGCCCTGTTTGAGGCTGGTGCCGCGCTCGGCATCCAGCGGATTATCGATCCCCATGTCCCCGCCGAGCGCTGGCAGAGTGCGGAGTCGGTCGCGGGGATCGCGGAGCAACTCAACGCCGCGGCCCTCGTCGCAGCACGGCACGGCGTCTCGATCGGCTATCACAACCACGCGCACGAGCTCGAGTCGGTTCTCGATGGCCGCACCTCGCTCGAGGAGCTCGTCGACTCCCTCTCTCCCGAAGTTGCGCTTGAAGTCGATACCTACTGGGCGGCCGTCGGTGGCCAGGACCCCGTCGCGCTATTGCGTCGACTCGGGGACCGTGTCGTCGCCATTCATGTGAAAGATGGCGCGGCAACTCCTGAACCGAAGGATCAGACCGCGGTCGGGGCGGGAACTCTCCCCATCCGCGACATCGTCGAGGCCGCGCCCTCCGCCCTGCGGGTCATCGAACTCGATGACTCTCGCGGCGACCGCTTCGAAGCCATTGCGGACAGTTTCGCCTATCTCACCAGGGAGAACCTCGCATGAGCGACCGCACAGGGCGCGTCGGCGTCGGCGTCATCGGCGCTGGCGTCATTAGCAGCCAGTATCTCGACAATCTCACCGGCTTCCCCGACCTCGAGGTCCGGTTCATTGCCGACATCGATGAAGTTCGCGCCCGCAGTCAAGCCGAAAAATACGGCGTGGTCGGATACGGTTCCGTTCAGCAGTTGCTGGCGGATGACGACATTGAGATCGTAGTCAATCTCACGATTCCCGCCGTCCATGTCGAGGTCGCGCTGGAAGTCATCGCTGCAGGAAAGCACGTCTGGACGGAGAAGCCGTTCGGGCTCGATCGCGTGAGCGGACAGCAGCTGCTCGACACCGCGCACGCAGCTGGTCTCCGGGTAGCAACGGCACCCGACACCTTCCTGGGCGCGGGCCTCCAATCCTCGCGTCGACTCCTCGAGTCTGGAGCCATCGGCACCCCGCTCACAGCCCTGACGCTTCTTCAGAGTCCTGGACCGGAATCGTGGCATCCGAACCCCGACTTCCTGTTCCAGGACGGAGCGGGACCGCTCTTCGATGTCGGACCGTATTACCTCACGGCCCTCGTGCAGCTGTTCGGACCCGTTGCGCGGGTGAGCGCTGTTGCCTCTAAGTCCAAGGCAACTCGAACCATCGGCTCGGGGCCTCGCGCTGGCGAGACCTTCGAGGTCACCGTGCCGACATACGTTGCCGCGCTCTACGAATTCGAGTCGGGACAGACGGCCCAGAGCGTCTTCAGCTTCGACTCAAAGCTGTCGCGAACCCAGTTCGAGGTCGCCGGAGTCGAAGGCACCCTGATTGTGCCCGACCCCAATACCTTCGACGGTGACCTGCGGGTCTGGAGCGGCGGCAGCGAGGCAGAGGTCATCCCATCGGTCGGCACGACCACAACTCGCGGCACGGGCGTACTCGAACTGGCGCGTGCAATCCGAGCCGGTGAGCCGGAACGGGCGTCCGGTGAGCAGGCCTTCCACGTGCTCGACATCATGGTCTCCACCATCGAGGCCGCCGAGTCCGGGCAGTCCGTAGCGGTCGCGAGCTCCGTCACCATCGCCCCGCCCCTCCCCGAAGACTGGAATCCGCGAGCGAACACCCTCGGCGCATGAGCGCCGGGCTCGGCGCCGCATTCGTCGGGGGTGGTTTCATGGCCGAGGTGCATGCGCGCGCCGCGCGCGCATCCGGGGCGAGGACGGTGGGGGTTACATCGTCCTCGCCGCAGCGCAGCCGCGAGGCCGCCGAGCGGATCGGAGTCACGCGCGCATACGAGAGCATCGACGAACTTCTGGCGGACGATGAGGTCGGGGTGGTGCATGTCTGTACCCCCAATACACTGCACGCATCCCAGGCAGCCAGCGTTATTGCCGCGGGCAGGCACATCATCTGCGAGAAGCCCCTCGCGACGTCGGTGTCGGATGCCGAACGCCTTGTCCTGGCGGCGGCATCCGCGGGTCTCGTTGCGACCGTGCCGTTCGTCTACCGTTTTCATCCGATGGTGCGTGAGGCGCGGGCGCGATTCCTCGAGGGCGAGACCGGCCGACTACTCACGATCAACGGTTCCTACCTTCAGGACTGGCTGCTCGACGCGAGCGACGACAACTGGCGCGTCGATGCTGCCGCAGGCGGAGCATCCCGCGCGTTCGCCGACATCGGCTCGCACCTGGTCGACATCATCGAGTTCGTCACGGGAGACCGGATCGTTCGCGTAGCCGCCGTCAAGCGAACGTTTTACCCGCACCGGGCCGGACACTCGACCGTCGCTACCGAAGATGCGGTGGCTCTCGTGCTCGAAACCCAGGGCGGAGCGATCGGCTCCCTGCTGGTGTCCCAGGTCGCGCCCGGACGCAAGAATCGGCTGCACATCGAGCTTGCCGGTTCCGCGGAGAGCATCGGATTCGACCAGGAGAATCCTGAGTCGCTCTGGCTCGGCCGCAGGAGTGGCAGCGAATTGCTGCCGCGTGATCCCTCCCAACTGCACGAAGACGCGGTCCGGCTGTCGATCCTGCCCGCTGGACACCCGCAGGGGTATCAGGATGCGTTCACCGCATTCGTCGGGGACACCTACGCGGCGATCGCCGGTGAGGAGCCCGCAGGTCTCCCCCGATTCAGCGATGGGCTTCGCGCGGTACGAATCACTGAAGCCGTCATGCTGGCGGCCTCGACGTTCGCCTGGGTCGAAATCCCGGAAGATTGAGCTGAAGGATGAGGACACGAGATGAATGATGCAATGCATCCGGTGACGTTGTTTACGGGCCAGTGGGCGGACCTGCCATTTGAGGAGGTGGCGCGGCTTGCGTCGAAGTGGGGCTACGACGGGCTCGAGATCGCCGCATCCGGAGACCATCTCGACCTGGAGCGCGCCGATCTCGACGATGAGTACCTGAGGTCCCGACTCGAAATTCTCGACCGGAACAATCTCAAGGTATTCGCGATTTCCAACCATCTGACCGGTCAGGCGGTCTGCGACGACCCGATCGACTTCAGGCACGAGGCCATCGTTCGTGCGTCGACGTGGGGCGACGGCGATCCAGAAGGGGTACGCCAGCGGGCAGCCGAGGACATGAAAAGGTCAGCGCGGGTCGCGCGCAAGCTCGGCGTGGATGTCGTGGTGGGATTCACGGGATCAAAGATCTGGCCCTACGTGGCCCAGTTTCCACCCGTTCCGGCATCCGTGATCGACGCGGGGTACGAGGACTTCGCGACTCGCTGGAACCCCATCCTCGACGTCTTCGACTCCGAGGGTGTGCGGTTTGCCCACGAGGTACATCCCAGCGAGATCGCCTACGACTACTGGTCCAGCGTGCGGAGCCTTGAAGCCATCGACCATCGACCCGCCTTCGGATTCAACTGGGATCCAAGCCACATGATGTGGCAGAACATCGACCCGGTTGGATTCATCGTCGACTTCAAGGACCGCATCTACCACGTGGACTGCAAGGACACCAGGATGCGACCACAGAACGGCCGCGCTGGTGTACTTGGCTCACACCTGGCCTGGGGCGACCCGAGGCGGGGCTGGGATTTCGTCTCGACCGGACACGGCGACGTGCCGTGGGAGGACTCGTTCAGGGCACTCGACGCGATCGGCTACACCGGCCCGATCTCTATCGAGTGGGAGGACGCCGGAATGGATCGGCTGCACGGAGCACCGGAAGCGCTCGAATACGTTCGATCACTCCTCTGGAAGCGCCCCACAACGTCCTTCGATGCGGCGTTTGCGAACCAGTAGAACGACGGCCTAGCGCCAGTCGACGCCGTTCGGGAAGTCGCTCAGGATGAGATCCATGAGCAGGCCGTCCTCGTGCGTCCCATCCGGCCGCAGCTGGTAATCGCGAAGGATGCCGACAGTCTTGAAGCCCAGTCGCTCATAGCTGCGGATCGCAGGCCCATTGTGCACGTTCGGGTCCAGGGTGAAACGGTGGTGCCCGAGAGTCTGCAGATGCGCGATCACGATCGCCAGCGACTCCGCTCCGTAGCGATGGCCGTACCACTCGGCCCCGAGGAACAGATGGATGACCACATGCCGGTATTCCGGGTCGTCGTTCGGGTACAGGAAGATCGCGCCGGCACAGCGCCCGTCGATGTCCAGCACCAAGGCGTCACCGGATTCGATGATTTCGTCCCGGATGCGTTCCGGCGTGTAACCGACCCACCAACGGGACACCTCGGGTTCGCCGAGGATGCCAAGCAGTGGTGCGGCATCGGCGTCGGTCGGCGGGCGCAGACTCATCCGCTCGCCAGCGAGCACTGGCCAGCTCACGGACCGGTTATTCTGCTGCGCGCGTGACCGGCAACTCGATCGGGATCGCCGGGCAATCCTTCCAGAGCCGCTCGAGTGAGTAGTACATACGGTCCTCCTCGTGAAAGACGTGCACAACGAGGTCGCCGAAGTCCAGCAGGACCCAGCGGCCCTCCTGCCGTCCTTCCCGGCGGAGAGGCTTAGCGCCGGCCTCGATCATCTTGTCTTCAATCTCCCCGGCGATGGCTACCACATTGCGCTCGTTGCGTCCGGTGACCAGCAGAAAAACATCGGTCAACGGAAGTGGCCCGGACACATCGAGTGCGACAAGATCCTCGCCCTGCTTCGAGTCCGCGGCGGCGGCCGCAACTCTGACTAGTTCGAGGGCGTGTTGAGATGCAGTCACTGGTTCCTTGGGTGAGTTGAAGTCGAAGGTCGCATTACAGCTTGCCGTTGGTGATCGCGAAGACGAGAAGTCCAACGAGGCCAACACAGAGCGTGGATGCGACGATGATGACCGCGGTGAGCATCCGGTTTCCCTGAGGCCGCTTGGTCTCGATGACACCGCGCGTGGAGGTATTGGTGCTGACAGCGCGGACGGCGCGAACCGGCGCGGAGTCTGGTGCGGAGACCTGGCTATCGAGCGGGTCATCCTCGAAGTCCGAGTTGTCGACGCGATTCGGATGCGCACCCGTGGACCCGAGGCTTCGAGGCAGGTTGATCGACCCGGTCACAAGGATCTCGCCGGTCGAGTTCAGCGAAGCGAGCAAACTATCGGGCTGCGGCACCGACGGCAAAACAAGTGCGCTCGTCGTGATCGCGGACGTATTCGACCCCACGGTACGGCTGAGCGTGTTCTCGTAGGGTAGCTCGTCGTCTTCCTTCGCCGCCTGCACGCGCCAGTGGTTGGATGCACGGGGCGAACGACCGCCATGGACATCCTGTGGTGCATCCTGCGCTTGGCTCTGCTCGGGCTGCTGGTCCTCGTCGGGGCTATCGAATACGGGCTCCACAAAGACCGGGTTCGCCAATACAGGCTCGGCTGATACGGGCTGAAATGACACGGGCTCAACCGACACAGGCTCAACCGACACGGGCTCAACCGACACGGGCTCGATGAGCATGGGTGGCTGCGCAACGAGCGCCTGATCAACCGGAGCCTGGGTAACTGCGGGCTGCGGAGCCGAGGGCACCGTGGCGACCTGCACGGGCTCTTCGGATGGGAATACCTGCTGCTGCGCAGCGGGCGGAGCCTCCGGCGCAGAGACTTGGGTTACGGGCGGCTCCGGCGCCGAGAACTGCGTTACGGGCGGCTGCGGCACCGATGGCTGAACCATGGGCTGCTGCTGGGTCGAGATGATGGGCGTGGCGAGGGAAGCAACCTGCGCATCTCGTGCACGGGCCTCGGACTCGCGGCGCGCGCGGGTGAGGAGGTCGAACTCTGCCATCGCCTCCGCCAGCGCCTGCGACTGACCGGGCGGCGGTGCGAGCGTGGGAATCTCGATGGGTCCCGAATTGAGAAGCGTGTCGATGGATTCCGGCAGCTGGAGCGCGGGCGCGCGCTGCTCCTCCGCCGCGCGCAACTCACGGAGTTCACGGCGGGACAGCGTGTGATTCAGTGGATCCTCCACCGGCTGCACAGCCGCGGAGTGCGATACCGGCGCAACGCCCTGGGTGTGATAGTCCAGTTCCACCGCAGGAGCCGCCTCGGGATATGCGGCCGACGAAGCGAGTGGACTCGCCAAACTCGGACGCATGGCCGCGCGACGACCGCCCTCTGGGCTGAAATCGCGGACCCGGAAGGCTGCCTGATCGGTGACGCCGGGCGGCGGAGCTGATGCGAGCGGCTGCGACTGGGACAACTCGTCCAGGGGCGGCGACACCCGGCCCTGCGTCGAGTAGATCAAGGGTTCGAATCCTGTCGGCGGCTGCTGGGAGGTCTCCGCGGACTGTTCGGCGGATTCTTGACCCGGCTGTTCGGCCGTGCCGTGCACGTGCGGCTGCTGCGCGCGTCGCCCGGTCTGGGGAGGCGTGGCGGGCGTTTGCGGGGCTGCCTCTTCGGCGGCCGGCGCATCAAACGTGTACGGCTCTGGCTGCGGCGGCGACTGCGGCGGCACCTCGCCGCGCTCACTCTGCCGAACCGCACGCCGCGATTGCGGTGGCGGATCTTGGAATGTGGTCATGCAAAACTCCGATACAAGTGGTGTTTGGAGATGTACTGAACAACACCATCGGGAACCAAATACCAGACTGGAAAGCCCCGGCTCACCCTGTTCCGGCAATCGGTCGACGAAATTGCCAACGCGGGAACTTCAAGAGAGCTTACCTCCTGGGCTGGCAATGCGCTAATGACGAGCTCGTGGCCCGGCCGGGAAACGGCCACAAAGTGCGCCAGCGACCAGAGCTCGTCGACGTTCTTCCAGTCGAGAATCTGGGCGATCGCATCGGCGCCGGTGATGAAGAAAAGGTCGGCGTTCGGATGCAGGCTCCGGATGTCGCGGAGCGTGTCGATCGTGTAGGTCGGGCCGTTCCGATCGATGTCGACCCGGCTCACCGTGAACCGTGGATTGGCCGCCGTGGCAATCACGGACATCAGGTAACGGTGCTCGCTGTCGGTCACAGCGGGCTTCATCCACGGCTGGCCGGTCGGAACAAACAAGACCTCATCGAGGTCGAAGTGCTGCTGGACTTCACTCGCGGCCACGAGGTGGCCGTTGTGGATGGGATCGAAGGTGCCACCCATGATGCCTATCCTGCGACGACGACGAGACTCCTCGGGCAGCCCGACGTTTGGATTCTCAGGCAAGCCCTGTGGCAGATTAGCCGCGACACCGCTGTCGGTCATCGGCTACTTGTGCGGGCCAGCTGAACCGTGCTCGTGGTCGTCATGGTAGGTCGTCGCCGCCTTGTGGGCGTGACGGTTGGCGACGTCCCGGTAGGTCCACGTGACGACGCCAAAAAGCAGGAAGATTCCGAACGCAATGAGCGCGAACCCGATGGGCGGCATGAGCAGCGGGACCGAGGTCTCCGTGGTCACGATGGCGAGCAGGTGCATGCGTTTCTCCGTTCGGGAATCTCTAAAAGTCTAGCCGCGCACTTGGCCCGCACCGCGCACAACCCACTTGGTGCTGGTGAGTTCGGGTAGACCCATCGGTCCACGGGCATGGAGCTTCTGGGTGGATATGCCGACCTCGGCGCCGAAGCCGAATTCTCCGCCATCCGTGAACCTGGTCGACGCGTTGACCATGACCACGGCGGAATCGACCTCGGCGAGGAAGCGCTCGGCGCGGGCGAGGTCGTTGGTGATGATCGATTCGGTGTGATGCGTGGAATAGCGGTGGATGTGGTCCATGGCCTCGTCGAGGCTGGCGACCACCCGCACCGCGAGATCGAGTGACATGTACTCGGTCGACCAGTCCTCGTCTGTCGCCGGTACGACATCCGGAATGAGTGCCTGGGTACGCGCGTCGCCGTGGATCGTGACGCCGGATGCCCGCAGTCGCTCGACGACTGGTGGCAACAGTTGCGCAGCGACCGACTGGTGCACGAGAAGGGTCTCCAGCGCGTTGCACACGCTGGGTCGCTGCACCTTCGAGTTGTGGACGATCTCCACCGCGGTCACCTCATCCGCGGATTCGTCGAGGTAGATATGCACGACGCCGGCGCCGGTCTCGATGACGGGAACCTTGGACTCCGAGACGACTGTGTTGATAAGTTCAGCACTCCCCCGCGGAATCAACACATCGACATAGCCGCGGGCCTGCATGAGGTCTCTCGCGCCGTCGCGTCCGAACTCGTCGATGGTCTGGATGGCCTCGGACGGCAACCCGACCTCCATGAGCGCGCCCTGCAGCAGTTCGACCAGCACACGATTGGTGTTCTCGGCCGCCGAGCCACCGCGAAGCACGACAGCGTTGCCGCTCTTCAGCGCGAGCGCGGCAATATCGATCGTGACGTTCGGCCGAGCCTCGTAGATCGCTCCGACGACCCCGAACGGAACACGCATCTGCGTGATGCGCAGGCCGTTCGGAAGCTTGCTCCCCCGGATATTTTCGCCGATCGGGTCCTCGAGCGACGCGATCTGCAGCACCGCGGCCTCGAGCGCCTCAAGCCGACGGAAGTCGAGGCGCAGACGGTCCTGCATCCCGTCGCTCATTCCGTTCTCGCGGGCGTTCGCAAGATCGAGCTGGTTCGCTGGCAGGATACGGTCGGCGTTGCGCAGAATGGTCGCACCGATCGCGTGCAGGGCGAGGTTCTTCTGCGCCGTCGTCACCGTTGCCAGCACTCGCGCAGCGGCGCGACTGGCTTCGAGTTTTTCTACGAGCGTCGAGCTCGCCACAGCGGTCTCAGGCATGGCCCAAGTTTAGAGCTACGGGCCCGCAACTATTGCTGGGGGGCGGCCGAGAACCAGGTTCCGAGGTCTGCGCCGGCCAGGGCATCCATCGCGCTGACGGTCGCCGCGAGCAGAACCGGGGTTCCGGATGCTGCGGCATGGCGAGCGGCCGCCACCTTGGTACCGGCACCCCCGCTGCCGACGCCGGCCGCGCCGATGTCGCCGAAGGTGACCTGGTGCAGCTCGTCGCCGAACGGCACCTCCGCGATGCGCTCCGCTCCGGGCTCGTGCGGCGGCCTGGTGTAGAGCGCGTCGACATCGGAGAGCAGCACCAGCAGGTCGGCGTCGATGAGTTCGGCTACCAGGGCGGCGAGCCGGTCGTTGTCACCGAATCGGATCTCCTGGGTGGCGACCGTGTCGTTCTCGTTGACGATCGGCAGGATGCGCAGTCCAAGCAGGCGCTCCATGGCGCGCTGCGCGTTGCTGCGGTGAGCCGGATTCTCCATATCGCCACCGGTGAGCAGCACCTGTCCCGCAACGATCTCGTAGCGGCGCAGGCTCTCCTGATAGCGGTAGATGAGCAGGTTCTGGCCGACCGCGGCCGCGGCCTGCTGGGTGGCAAGGTCGGTGGGCCGCGAGTCGAGCTTCAGGAAGGGCATCCCCGTTGCGATGGCACCGGACGAAACGAGTACGACCTCGCAACCTCGGGCGTGGGCGGCGGCGAGCGCGTCCACGAGGGGAGCTATCTGGCCCGTGTTCGCGCCGCTGATCGACGATGAGCCGACCTTGACCACGATTCTGGATGCCCGCGGAATGTCCGATCGGGTGCGAACCTCACTCACTGGCTTCGCCTTCTCCGTCCTGTTTGCTCACGGCGAAGCCTTCGTCGTCGTTCCAGATGCCGGCTTCACGCTCTGCCTCGAGCTCTGCGCGCGCGGCGGCCTTGGCATCCATTCGGTCGAGATAGTTCTGACGACGGGTCGGGTGGGTCGGACGCGCATCATTGAGCAGGCGAGGATCAGTGCCACGAGGAGCCATCATGAGCTCGGCGGTCGAGGTGAGTGTCGGCTCCCAGTCGAACTCGACGCCGTTGCCTGGGCCGATGATGACGGTCGAACCGGCGACCGCACCGGACTTGAACAGTTCTGTCTCGATGCCGAGCTTGGCAAGGCGATCGGCGAGGAAGCCAACGGCCTCCTCGTTGTTGAAGTCGGTCTGCTGCACCCAGCGCTGTGGCTTCTCGCCGAGCACGCGATAGACGTCGCCGTAGGTACCGCCCTCGACCCTGACCACGAAGTTG
>Ga0193728_1000177_pt1 | contig 28782 bp, 20 predicted proteins | sample U1c1metaG_FD_143037 | JGI IMG/M metagenome (GOLD analysis project Ga0193728, IMG submission 143037) | Soil microbial communities from a riparian zone of the East river system, Colorado, United States - U1c1 | ecosystem: Environmental > Terrestrial > Soil > Riparian zone | place: USA: East River... | reverse complement strand
GGTGTCGGTGCCCTCCAGCGCCTTCTTCAGGTCAGCAACGCTGGACTCGACCTCGGACTTGATGTCGTCCGGCACCTTGTCCGCGTTCTCCGAGAGGAACTTCTCGGTGGTGTAGGCCAGCGACTCGGCGCGGTTGCGGACCTCCGCCTCCTCGCGGCGCTGGCGGTCCTCCTCCGCGTACTTCTCAGCGTCCTGCATCATCCGGTCGATGTCGTCCTTGCCCAGCGCCGAGCCGCCCGAGATGGTGACGGACTGCTGCTTGCCGGTGCCCAGGTCCTTGGCCGACACGTTGACGATGCCGTTGGCGTCGATGTCGAAGGTGACCTCGATCTGCGGGATGCCGCGCGGTGAGGGCGCCAGCCCGGCCAGCTCGAACATGCCGAGCTTCTTGTTGTAGGCCGCGATCTCGCGCTCGCCCTGGAAGACCTGGATCTGCACGGACGGCTGGTTGTCATCGGCCGTGGTGAAGATCTCGGACCGCTTGGTCGGGATGGTGGTGTTGCGCTCGATCAGCTTGGTGAAGATCCCGCCCTTGGTCTCGATGCCCAGCGACAGCGGGGTCACGTCCAGCAGGAGGACGTCCTTGACCTCGCCCTTGAGCACGCCGGCCTGCAGGCACGCGCCCACGGCCACGACCTCGTCGGGGTTCACGCCCTTGTTGGGCTCCTTGCCGCCGGTCAGGTCCTTGACCAGGTCGACCACGGCCGGCATCCGGGTGGAGCCGCCGACCAGCACGACGTGCTGGACCTTGCTCAGGTCGATGTGCGCGTCCCGGATCACCTGCTGGAACGGCGCCTTGCAGCGGTCGAGCAGGTCCGAGGTCATCTTCTGGAACTCGGCCCGGGACAGCTTGGTGTCCAGGTGCAGCGGGCCCTGGTCGGAGTGCGTGATGTAGGGCAGGTTGATCTGCGACTCAGCCGAGCTGGACAGCTCGATCTTGGCCTTCTCCGCGGTCTCCCGCAGCCGCTGCAGCGCCATCTTGTCCTTGGACAGGTCCACGCCGTAGCTGTTCTTGAAGTCCTTGACCAGCCAGTCGACGACGCGCTGGTCCCAGTCGTCGCCGCCCAGGTGGTTGTCGCCGCTGGTCGCCTTCACCTCGACCACGCCGTCGCCGACCTCGAGCAGGGACACGTCGAAGGTGCCGCCGCCCAGGTCGAAGACCAGGATGGTGGCCTCAGTGTCCTTGTCCAGGTGGTAGGCCAGGGCCGCCGAGGTCGGCTCGTTGATGATGCGGAGCACGTTCAGGCCGGCGATGGTCCCGGCCTCCTTGGTCGCCTGCCGCTGCGCGTCGCTGAAGTAAGCGGGGACCGTGATCACCGCGTCGGTGATGGTCTCGCCGAGGTAGGACTCGGCGTCCCTCTTGAGCTTCTGCAGGATGAACGCGCTGATCTGCTGCGCTGTGAACTTCTTGCCGTCGATGTTGACGGACCAGTCGGTGCCCATCTGGCGCTTGACCGACCGGATGGTCCGGTCCACGTTGGTCACCGCCTGCCGCTTGGCGACCTCACCGACGAGAACCTCGCCATTCTTCGCGAAGGCCACGACGGACGGCGTAGTCCGCGAGCCCTCTGCGTTGGCGATGACCGAGGGCTCGCCGCCCTCGAGGACGGCGACGACGGAGTTGGTCGTCCCGAGGTCGATGCCTACCGCACGTGCCATGAGATCAGTCCTTGCTCTGGTTGCTTATTCGGGTGGCCCAACGAGGTTGAGCCTAGCGGGCTCAAGACTGCCACGCTGCAGCGAGCCTGGCAAACCTCTTGAGTCTGCTTGGCTCAACTTTAGGCAGCGGCCGGGTATTCCCAGGGCCGCCGGACAGATCGGCGGAAAGTTACGGCGTCCGGCGCGCCGGCCAGGACGCCGCCGGCCGGGTCGTCCTCGCCGTCCGACCGGACCATGTCGGTGCCGGGGCGCAGGATGTCCTTGACGACCAGGGCGGCCATCAGGGCCACCGTGGCGAACCGGGCCAGCACGGCCGCGAAGTACAGCCCGCCGCCGATCCCGCCGGCCGCCGGCGTCGGCGTCTGGGTGATCAGGTAGGCCCAGATGGCGAAGAAGTAGCCCACCTCGGCGACCTGCCACACCAGGTAGGACCACAGCCGGGGCCGGGCCAGCACCACGAGCGGGACCAGCCAGATGACGTACTGCGGCGACCAGACCTTGTTGACCAGCAGGAACGAGGCCAGGACGAGGAAAAACACCTGGGGCAGGCGCGGCCGTCGCGGGGCGGCGAGGACCAGCGCCGCGATCAGCGCGAACGCGATCACGAACAGCAGCAGGCTGACCAGGTTGAGTGCGCCCAGCCCCATGGTCCCCAGCACCGGCCACCGCCGGACCTCGAAGAAGTACCAGATGGAGCCCCAGTCGGCGCCCCGGGTGGAGTTCAGCCGGTAGAACCGGGACCAGCCGCCGAAGGACGCCACCGCCACCGGCACGTTCACGACCAGCCAGGCCGCCGCGGCACTGGCCGCGGTGACCCAGAACGCGCGCAGCCGCCCGGCTCGCAGGCACAGGGGAAATAGCCCGGCGATCAAGACAATCGGGTAGAACTTGGTCGCGATCGCCAGCCCGAACAGGACTCCGGCGAGCACGCCCCGGCGGCTGGCCCACGCCGCCATCGCCACCGCGGTCAGGGCCATGGCGATCATGTCCCAGTTAATGAAGGAGCCCAGGATCAGGGCCGGCGAGAGGGCGACGAGCAGTGCCGTCCAGCGCCGCGAGCGGCCCGCCAGGTAAGCGGTCGCGAGCACCCCGGCGACGGCGCACAGGACCAGTCCCGCGACGGTGACGTCGAAGAACTCGCGGCCCCGCAGCGTCGGGTCGCTGATCGGCCGGACCACCCAGGCGGCCGCCTGCATGGCAGCCCCGATGAGGACCGGGTACTCCACCTGGTGGTTGAGATAGGGGACCTGGCCGTGCCAGAGTCCCTCGCCGAAGTACAGCGGGTAGATGTCGGTGTAGCAGTGCGCCTGGTACTGCTCCACGCCGACGTTCCAGGCGCCGGCCCGGCACCCCGCCTTGTTCAGGAAGCCCAGCGAGCTTCCGGCCAGGCTGGCGATGACCAGCGCGGTTACCGAGCCGGCCAGCACCGCCAGCCGGCCGCTGCGCGCGCCCGCCGCCGCCCGCCCGCCCTGTGCCTCTGCTCGGGCCACGTCACGCTCCGTAAACAGCCGCCAGTGCCGGTATAACTGGTACAGAGTAGCGGCGGCCGGCCCGGCTAGTGGGTCCTTGCTCGCGCCGGGAAAATTACCGCCGGATAACATACCCGGACAATGACGCACCGGGAGGTCGCTCGTGACCGTTCGCATCATCATCGGGCTGGCGCTGACCGTGGTCGCGGCCGCTGTCGCCGGTCGGCGGCTCTGGTGGCTCTACCGTCTCGCCCGCTCCGGGCAGCCCGCGCCGGAGCGGATCGCGGCTCTCCGCGAGCATCCCGGCCGCAGTGCTGAGACGCAGGTCACCGAGGTGTTCGGGCAGCGCAAGCTGCTCAAGTGGACGGTCCCCGGCATCGCGCACTTCCTGACCTTCTGGGGCTTCATCATCCTGATCCTGACGATCATCGAGGCCTACGGCGACCTGTTCAGCAAGACGTTCGCCATCCCCGGGATCGGGACCTGGGCCTGGGTCGGCTTCCTGGAGGACCTGGTCGCGGTGGGCGTCCTGGTCGGGATCGGCACCTTCGCGATCATCCGGCTCCGGTCCGAGCCGGAGCGGGAGGGCCGGCGGTCCCGGTTCTTCGGCTCCCACACCGGCGCCGCGTGGCTCGTCCTGGCCGGGATCTTCCTGGTCGTGGCCACGCTGCTGCTGTACCGGGGCGCGCAGATCAACACCGGCGACTTCCCGTACAGCCGCGGCGCGTTCGCCTCGCAGATCGTCGGCCACTGGCTGCACCCGCTCGGGCGCAGCGCCAACTCGGTGATCGAGACGGTCTTCATCCTCGGCCAGCTGGGCGTGATCCTGGGCTTCGGGATCTTCGTCACCTACTCCAAGCACCTGCACATCGCCATCGCCCCGCTGAACGTGCTGTTCTCGCGCCGCCCGAACGGGCTGGGCGCGCTGCCGCCGATGCGGTCGAACGGCCAGGTGCTGGACTTCGAGGAGGCCGACCCCGATACCGACATCTTCGGCCTGGGGAAGATCGAGGACCTGTCCTGGAAGGGCATGCTGGACCTGGCCACCTGCACCGAGTGCGGTCGCTGTCAGTCGCAGTGCCCGGCCTGGGCGACCGGGAAGCCGCTGTCGCCCAAGCTCCTCGTTCTGGAACTGGGGGATCATGCGTTCGCCAAGGCGCCGTACCTGCTGGCGGGCTCAGAAGATGACCGTGCGCGCCTGTCGGACGCGGTCAAGGCCGAGGCGGAGCGGCCGCTGGTCGGGGGCAGCGACGTCAACGGCGTCATCGACCCCGACGTGCTCTGGTCGTGCACCAACTGCGGCGCCTGCGTCGAGGAGTGCCCGGTGGACATCGAGCACCTCGACCACATCACCGGCATGCGCCGCAACCAGGTGCTGATCGAGTCGGCCTTCCCCACGGAGGCGGGCTCGATGCTGCGCAACCTGGAGAACAAGGGCAACCCCTGGGGGCTGAACGAGGACAAGCGGCTCGAGTGGATCAGCGAGGTCGACTTCGAGGTGCCGGTGGTCGACGGGAAGCTCGGCGCCGACGTCGAGTACCTGTTCTGGGTGGGCTGCGCCGGCGCGCTGGAGGACCGGGCCAGGAAGACGACCAAGGCCATCGCCGAGCTGCTGCACGTGGCGGGCGTGAACTTCGCCGTGCTCGGCCCGGCCGAGACCTGCACCGGCGACCCGGCCCGGCGGATCGGCAACGAGTTCGTCTACAGCATGCTGGCCCAGCAGAACATCGAGACCCTCAACGAGGCGGGAGCGCGGAAGATCGTCGCGAGCTGCCCGCACTGCTTCAACACGATCGCCAACGAGTATCCGCAGCTGGGCGGGAACTACGAGGTCATCCACCACACGCAGCTGCTGGCCAGCCTGCTCGCCGACGGGAAGATCAAGCCGGTCAACCCGGTCGATGAGAAGATCACCTACCACGACCCGTGCTTCCTGGGGCGGCACAACCGGGTGTTCACCGAGCCGCGCGAGATCATGGAGCAGGTGCCCGGCGTGCGCGCCCAGGAGATGCACCGGTGCAAGGAGCGGGGCTTCTGCTGCGGCGCGGGCGGGGCGCGGATGTGGATGGAGGAGCGGATCGGCAAGCGGATCAACACCGAGCGCATCGACGAGGCCCTCGGCACCGACCCGGACACCATCTCCACCGGCTGCCCGTACTGCATGGTCATGCTCGGCGACGCGGTGAACGCCAAGAAGGGCGACGGCGAGGCCAAGGAGTCGCTGGAGGTGGTCGACGTGGCGCAGCTGCTGATCCGGTCGATCGACCGGCCGGCCGCCGCGGCGGCCGCGGAGCAGCCGTCGCCGGGGCCGGCCTAGTTCCAGCATGGACTCCCGGCGGGCGGAAGCGTTCAGCGACGGCGTGTTCGCCGTGGCCATCACCGTCCTGGTGTTCAACCTGCTGGGGATCGGCAGCCACAACCTGACGGCCCACCCGTACCACGTGCTGCTGAGCGCCTGGCCCAACTACCTCGCCTACGCCGTCAGCTTCCTGACCATCGGCATCATGTGGGTCAACCACCACGCGATGTTCGCCGCCGTCACCAAGGTGGACCGGCGGCTGCTCATCATCAACATGCTCCTGCTGATGGGAGTGGTCGCCATCCCGTTCCCGACCGCCCTGGTCGCCGAGCAGCTGGCGGCGCGCGCGGCCGCGGTCGGGAAGGCCGACATCAGCGTCGCCGGGGCGGGCGGGCAGGCCGCGGCGGTGGCCTACGGCGTGGTCATGATCGCGATCTCGATCGGCTACTCGGTGATGTGGCAGTACATCGCAAGCCATCCCAAACGGCTGGGCGCCGCGCGGCTCATGGAGCAGCCGCGCGTGGCGTACCTCCAGTTCAACGCGGGCGTGTTCGGCTACATAGCGGCCACGCTGATCGCCGCGTTCGTCTCGGGCCTGGTCGCCCTGGCCATCTACGGGCTGCTGGCCATCTACTACATGTTCGAGCACCTGCCCGGTCTGCGGCGCGGCGGCGAATCGGGCAGCGGCGAGGCCGAGCCGGCCGGCGAGACGCGCGGCGAGACGAACGGCGAGACGCGCGGCTGACGGTGGCCGGCTGGTCGGGCGCCAGTCCGGGTCGGGCGCCAGTCCGGGTCAGGCGCCAGTCCGGGCCGGCAGCCAGACCCGGACCTTCGTGCCCTCGCCCGGCCGCGCCTGGAGGGTGGCCTGGCCGCCGTGCGCGTGCGCGATGGCCTGCACGATGGACAGGCCGAGGCCGCTGCCGCCGCCCTGGCCGCCCGCCCCTTCGTCGCGGGCCGGGCTGCCGCTGCCACCGCCGCCGGCGGCCCGGTGGAACCGGTCGAAGGCCCGCGCGGCGTCCGCCTCGGGCATGCCGGGGCCGCCGTCGGCCACCTCGATGAGGATGCCGCCGGTGATCGCGCCCAGCCGGACCACGACCGGGGCGCTGACCGGCGTGTGGGCCCGCACGTTGGCCAGCAGGTTGGCGAGCACCTGGCGGATCCGCGGCTCGTCCACCACCGCGACCAGGCGGGGCGGGGCCTCGGCGCGGACCGGCCGCTCCGGCTCGACGGCCGCGGCGTCGGCGACGGCGTCCCGGACGATGCCGGCCAGGTCGGTCTCGGTCAGGTCCAGCGAGGAGGTCCGGTCCAGCCGGGCCAGCTCGAGCAGCTCGGCGACCAGCGTGCTCATCCGCTCGGCCTCCTGCTCGATCCGGCGCATGGCGTTCGGCAGCTGGTCCGGGCCGAGCGCGCCCTGCCGGTACAGCTCGGCGTAGCCGCGGATGGTGGTCAGCGGGGTCCGCAGCTCGTGCGAGGCGTCCGCGGCGAACTCGCGGACCTTCTGCTCGGACCGCAGCCGCGCGCCGAACGCCTGCTGGATCCGGTCGAGCATGGTGTTGATCGCCGACCCCAGCAGGGCCACCTCGGTGTGGTCGCGGGCGTCGGGCATCCGCGCGGTCAGGTCGCCGCGGGTGGTGATGTCGTGGGCGGTGCTGGCCATCTTGCCCAGCGGATCCAGGCCCCGCCCGATGAGCCACTCACCGCCGATGGCCAGCATGGCCAGCAGCGCGCCGCCCGTGATCAGCTCGGCGATCACGAACCGGCGCACCTGATGGGTGGCCGAGCTGGTCGGCTGGGCCACGACCAGAATTCCCGGGCCGCCCGTGCTCGCGTTCGTGACGACCCGGCTCATGGCCAGCAGCCGGGGACCGCCGGGCGGATTCAGGGTGAACAGCGCCCGGGGCTGCAGCGCCCGGCGCAGGCCCGGCCGGCCGGGGTCGCCGCGGCGCCGGATCAGGTCCGTGACCGCGGCGGCCAGCGCCGTGGCCGTGGCCGAGGCCGGGGTCAGGGTCGTGACCCGCGGGGCCTGGAAGGGGCCCGCGGCCCGCCGGACCAGCACGGCCGCGTATCCGTTCGGGTGCGCGGCGACGTCATCGGGGGAGTAGCTGGCCTGCGCCACCAGGCTGGACTTGAACTGCGCGGTGACGTTGCGGGCCAGGATCACGGTGCTGACCGTGCCCATGGCCAGCAGGAAGATGGTCGTCACGCCGATGAGCAGGACGAGCATGCGGGCGCGCAGCGACAGCCGCCGCCGGCCGCTCACGGCCGCGCGGGGCGGAAGCTGTAGCCGACGCCGCGCTGGGTGTAGATGAGCGGCGGCCCGAGCGGGTCGAGCTTGCGGCGCAGGTAGCTCACGTAGGTCTCGACGACCTGGGACTCGCCCGCGTAGTCCCAGCCCCAGACGTTCTCCAGCAGCTGGGCCCGGGTCAGGACCCGGCCCTCGTGCCGCATCAGGTAGGCCAGCAGGCGGAACTCGGTCGGGGACAGCTCCACCGGGATGCCGGCCCGGTGCACGGTCCAGCGATCCTCGTCCAGCTCGACGTCCCCGCCGCGCAGCGGGCCGCCGGCGACCTGGCCGTCCGGCGCGGACCGGGAGGCCCGGCGCAGCACCGCCCGGACCCGGGCCACCAGCGCCTCCACCGAGAACGGCTTGGTGACATAGTCGTCGCCCCCGATGGCCAGGCCCGTCACGGTGTCCGAGGACGTGTCCCGGGCCGTCAGGAAGATGACCGGCACCTCGTTGCCGGCCGTCCGGAGCCGGCGGCAGACCTCGAAGCCGTCCATGTCCGGCAGCATCACGTCGAGCACGATGAGGTCCGGGCGGGCCGCCTCCGCCTGCCGGAGGGCGTCCCGCCCGGTCGCCGCGGTGGTGACCGAGCAGCCGTGGAACTTCAGGGCCACCTGGACCAGCTCGCGGATGTTGAGCTCGTCATCGACGACGAGTACCTGAGGGATGCGGTCACTGTCTGTCATAGGGTCTCGGGTCATTCTCCCGCAGTCGCCCGCGGGCCGTCACAGGGCCAGGCTGAGAGGCTACCCGCGGGATCACCGGGCGCGGTCGCGCCCGGTGGCCGGAGCTGCGGCGTCAGGAGCCGGACGGGGCCGCCGGCGGGGACGCGGAGGAGGCCGGGGCCGCCGGGCGGATGACGATCAGCCGGGCGTCATCGGCGCCGTTCACCACGGGCCCGCCCGCGAACACCTGCTGGCCGGCGGCCAGGCCGGACGCACTGACCGGCTGGCCGCCCTGCCGGACGACGCTGTCGCTGACCAGGTGCCAGGTCCAGGTCGTGCCGTCGGCCGCGGCGACGGTCACGGCCGTCCCGCTCACGGCGGTGACCTTCCCGCGCTCGAAGGCCAGCGTCTTGCTCGTGCCGTCCTTGGCCCGGTAGGTGACCTGGCCGTGCTCGCCGCGGATCAGCCGCCGCAGGCGGCCGAGCCGGCCCCGGCACGCCGCGGCGGCCCGGCGGGCCAGCCTGGGGTGCCCGGCGCCCTTCAGGGCCGCGGCACCCCTCGCGCACGGCTGACCCGAAGCGGTCGCGCCGGCCGGGGTCGTGGTGGCCGGGGCCGGGGACGTGGCGGCCTGATCGGCGCTCGTCGGGGAGCCGGCCGAGCTGAGCACGGCGTCGAGCGCGCTGGCCTGGCTCGCCGGGGTCGGGCGCGCTGAGCCGCTGCTCGCGGCCAGGGCCGCACCGCCGCTGGCGAGCACGGCCACGGCCGCGGCGCCGGCCGCCCAGCGGATCACGTGCCGGTGGCGGCGCGGCCGTCCGCCGGAGCCCGGCGGGCCGCCGATGGGGCCGAACTGCTCGGTCGGGTGACGGTCTGCGGAATCACGGTTCTTGTCCATGGTCTCCAGACTGCCGGGCACGAGTGGGAGATCAGGCGGCTGAACCTGTGAACCGCCTGAGAAGAGCCGGGAGATTTCCCGGAGTCGCCCCGCTGCGAGCTACATGCGGTCGGGGACCGGGACGCCGAGCAGGTCCAGGCCGGTGTCCAGAACCCGGAGCGTCAGCGCGGCCAGGGCCAGCCGGCTCTCCCGGATGGCGGGCTCGGCGTCCAGGACCGGGCAGTGCTCGTAGAAGGCGGTGAAGGCGCTCGCCACCTCGAACAGGTAGGCCGCCAGCTTGTGCGGCTCGGCGGCCACGGCGACGTCGTTCACGGCCCGCCCGAAGCCGAGCAGGCGCAGGGCCAGGGCCCGCTCGGCGGGCTCGCCGAGCACGACCGGGCCGCTGGCCGCCGCCGGGGCGCGGCCGCCCTTGTGGAAGATCGACCGGATGCGCGCCGTCGCGTACTGCAGGTAGGGCCCGGTGTTCCCGGTGAAGGCCAGCAGCCGGTCGAAGTCCAGGACATAGCCGGAGTCGCGGGCGATCGACAGATCGCCGTACTTCAGCGCGCCGATGCCGACCGGCTCGGCGATCTGCTGGCGCAGCTCGGGATCGTCGTAGCGCTCCTTGATGACTTCCTCGGCCCGCTCGACGGCTTCGTCGATCAGCGAGATCAGCGTGATCTGCTCGCCGGAGCGGGTGCGCAGCCGCTGGCCGCCCGGGCCGGTCATGAGCCCGATGACCGCGTGCTCGGCACTGGCCCGGCCGGTCAGCCAGCCGGCCATCCGGGCCACCGCGAACACCATCTCGAAATGCTGGTGCTGCTCGGCGCCCACCACGTAGATGATGCGGTCGGCGTGCAAGTCAAGCAGCCGGTACCGGATCGCCGCCACGTCGGTGCTGGCGTAGCCGTACCCGCCGTCGCTCTTGCGCAGCATCAGCGGCACCGGCCGGCCGTCGCGGCCCGCGAACCCCGGCGGGAAGGCGCACAGGGCGCCGTCGCTGATGACCGCGATGCCCTTGTCCTGCAGCTCGGTGGAGATGTCGGCCAGCATCGGGTTGTAGAAGCTTTCCGGGTCCATGTCGGCCTCGGTGAGCGTGATGCCCAGCCGCGCGTAGACCTCGCGCAGGTACGCCAGCGAGTCGCTGACCAGCGTCTGCCACAGCCGCAGGGTCTGCTCGTCGCCCGCCTGGAGCTCCACGACCCGCTGCCGGGAGCGGTCGGCGAACGTGGGCTCGGCGTCGAACTTGGACCGGGCGGACTGGTAGAAGGCGGTGAACTGGCCCGTGGCCAGCTGCTCGCCGGTGGCCCGCTCGCCGATATCCAGCGCGTGCTCGATGAGCATGCCGAACTGCGTGCCCCAGTCGCCGAGGTGGGCCGCGCGGATCACCGTGTGCCCCAGGTGCTCCAGCACCCGGACGATCGAGTCGCCGACGACGGTCGGCCGCAGGTGGCCGGCGTGCAGCTCCTTGGCCACGTTCGGGCCGGAGTAGTCGACGACGACCCGCTGGGCCGGCTCGGCCAGGGCCACCCCGAGCCGGAGGTCCGCGAGCTGGCTGGCCGTCTCCCGGGCCAGCCACGAGTCGCGGAGCGTGATGTTGATGAACCCGGGCCCGCTCATCTGCGCGGCGGCCACCGGGCCGGCGCCGGAGTCATCGCCCAGCCGGGCGGCGACGGCGGCGGCGAGCTCGCGGGGCGGCTGGCCGACGGCCTTGGCCAGCGGCAGGGCCACGTTCGACTGGTAGTCGGCGAACTGCGAGGGACGGATCAGCGGATCGGCGTCCGCATACTGGTCGCCGAGCTCCGCCGCGAGCGCGGCGCGCACTAGTCCTGCGAGCACGTTTTCCGGATCCGTCACCTGTCCAGGGTATCGGCTGGCCGGGGCCGTCCCGCGCGATTAAACTGCGGCCGGGCCGCAATGAGAGGCTTGGGCGCATGTCCGACCCCACCGAGCCAGTCCCGGGCCACGCCGGCCCGGGCCAGCCAGACGCGGGTCACGCCGACGGCGGCCATCCCGGCCCGGTGCTGCCCGCTGCGGTCCACTCCGGAGCGCCCCCGCTCGTGGCCGTGGACGCCATGGGCGGTGACCACGCTCCCGCTGCGATCGTGGCCGGTGCGGTGGCCGCCGCGCGGGAGCACGGGCTGCGCATCGCGCTGACCGGCCGGCCGGGCCAGCTGCGGCCGCTGCTGGCCGGGCTCGGCGTGACCGCGCACGGCGCGCACGGGACCGGCCGGCACGGCCCGGCCCGGCACGGGGCCGAGCCAGGCGAGATCTGGCTGGTCCCGGCGGAAGATTCGGTGGACATGGGCGAGGGCGCCCTGGCCGGGTGGCGGCGGCCCCGGTCCAGCATCGCGGTCGCCTGCCAGCTGGTCCGCCGCGGGCAGGCCGCGGCGGTCGTGTCGGCCGGGTCGACGGGCGCCATCGTCGCCACGGCGCGGCTCCGGCTGCGGCCGCTGCCCGGCGTGTCCCGGCCGGCCCTGGCCGTCGTGCTGCCCACGCGCCCCGGGCCGACGCTGCTGCTCGACGCCGGGGCCATCGCGGATCCCAAGCCCGAGATGCTGGTCCAGTTCGCTCAGCTCGGCGTGGCCTACGCGCAGGTCGCTCTCGGCATCGCCGAGCCGCGGGTCGGGCTGCTCAGCATCGGCGCCGAGCCCGGCAAGGGCAACAAGCTGGCCCGGCGCGCCCATGAGCTGCTGGAGGCCGACCCGCCGCACGGCGGCCTGCCGATCAGCTTCACCGGGAACGTCGAGGGCGGTGACCTGCTGGCCGGCAAGGTCGACGTCATCGTGACCGACGGCTTCACCGGGAACGTCGCGCTGAAGACGCTGGAGGGTACGGCGGCCTTCGCCACCCGGCAGCTGCGCGAGGCGATCGGCGGCTCCCGGACCGCGCGGCTGGGTGCGCTGCTGCAGCGGCGCGGCCTGCGCGAGCTGAGCGAGCGGCTCGACGCCGAGACCTACGGCGGCGCCGCCCTGCTCGGGCTGGAGGGGACCGTCGTCATCGCGCACGGGGCCGTCGCCGCCCGGGGCGCCGCCGTCGCCGTCCGGCTGACGGCCGACCTGGCCAGCGCAGGCATCACCGACAAGATCCGGGAGCGCCTGGGCCCGGCGCGCGGCGCCCACTTCCTGCGCCGTCCCTGACACCGGACCGCTCCCGGCCTGCACCTGTGGCCCGGCGTGCATGGGTTGCACAAGGGCGGGAATCAGTGCGGTGATACCAGTGGGGCTGGTGAGAGGTGGGCAAGCCAGGTGGAGGCCGGATGGAGGCAGCGTGAGCCTGGCCGGCCAGATGTGCAGATGAGGCAGAAAAGACCGCATTGGCCGGGGATGCTCCCGTAGTGTTGCGCCCGGTCGTGGGTATAAACCCGGCGGGGAACCTGGCAACCACAGGCAAATCCTCGGCTTTCTTTGAGCGTGTCCAAACCGTGATCTCTTTCTATGGTCGGGCTGAGACTTCCAGCCGATCAGCGCGTAGTCACACATGGGAGAGCCAGGACGCAGCGGGAATCTCGCCCGCTGGTGGCATGACGGAGGCCCGGGTCCGGCGACGACGCCGGGTGCCGCGGTGACCGGAAGGAGCTGCATGACTGATCAGCAGATGGCGTCCACTGCCCCCGCGCCGGGCCGCCGGTTCCGCGCGTACACGGTGAAGCACCTGGACGACCTGGTGGCGAGGGCCGGGCTGGAGCCTGCGGAGCGGCTCGCGGTCCGCGCCGTCGCTACCGTTCTGCCCTTTCGCACCAACGAGTACGTGATCGAGTCCCTCATCGACTGGTCGGCGGCCCCCGACGACCCGATCTACCGCCTGGTCTTCCCCCAGGCCGACATGCTCAGCGCCGACGACATCGCCCCGATCGCTGACCTGCTGGCCGCGCAGGCACCCCAGGCGGCCATCCAGGCGGCGGCCCACGCCGTGCGGATGCGGCTGAACCCCCACCCGGCCGGTCAGCTGATGCTGAACATCCCGGAGGTCGGCGAGGAGCCGCTGCCGGGTGTTCAGCACAAGTACCCCGAGACCGTCCTGGTCTTCCCGAAGCAGGGCCAGACCTGCCACGCGTACTGCACCTACTGCTTCCGCTGGGCCCAGTTCGTGGACGAGCCCGACCTGAAGATGGCCACCGACGACATGAGCCGGGTGGTCGGCTATTTGCAGGCCCACCAGGAGGTCACCAGCGTCCTGATCACCGGCGGCGATCCGATGATCATGGGCGAGTCCGTGCTGCGCCGGTACATCGAGCCGCTGCTGGGCCCGGGGCTCGAGCACATCGAGTCCATCCGGATCGGGACCAAGTCGCTCGCCTACTGGCCGCAGCGCTTCGTGACCGACCCGGACGCCGACGACACCCTGCGCCTGTTCGAGGAGGTCGCGGCGGCCGGCAAGACCCTGGCCTTCATGGCGCACTTCTCCCATCCCCGCGAGCTGGAGTCGCCGCTGGTCGCGGCGGCCGTCGCGCGGATCCGGTCGGCCGGCGCGGTCATCCGGACGCAGGCCCCGCTGATCCGCAGCATCAACGACGACGACCGCACCTGGTCGGTCATGTGGCGGACGCAGCTGCGGATGGGGATGATCCCGTACTACATGTTCGTGGAGCGCGACACCGGGCCGCAGGGCTACTTCGCGGTCCCGCTGGTCCGCGCGGCGCAGATCTTCCGGGACGCCTACAGCAGCGTCTCCGGGCTGTGCCGGACGGTCCGCGGGCCCTCCATGTCGGCCACGCCCGGCAAGGTCTGCATTGACGGGATCGCCGAGATCGCGGGCGAGCGGGTGCTCACGATGCACATGATCCAGGCCCGGGATCCGGCGCTGGTCGGCCGCCCGTTCTTCGCCCGGTACGACCCCGCCGCGGTCTGGCTGACCGACCTGGAGCCGGCCTTCAACTCGCGGTTCCCGTGGGACCAGGTGCCCGCTGAGCCCCAGGGCCTGTGGGCCGAGGACCTGCTGCTGGCCGCCGACTAACTAAAGATCGTTAATTGCGGGGGTTACGGCCTGGTGACGGCTGGCCTGCCGTGCGGTATGCCGGAAATATGAGGTATGCCGATGGCGGCGGGGTGACTGCTGCTGAGCGGGCCCGCCGGGAGCAGGGCGGCCCGCCCGGGTCAGGCGAGCGCCGGCCGGGGCGGCGCGCGGCACCGCCGGTCACCCCCGTCCCGTCAGCCTCGCCAGCCGGGGGACGAGCTTGATCGCGGGCGGATTGCTCACCGTCGGCGGTGAGCAATCCGCCCGCGATCATGACGCGGCCAGTGGCCGGCCGGCGGGATGCCGGCAGCATGTGGATACAGGTAAGGGACCGGTGTTACTCCAGAGGCAGCCGGAGGAGCGAGCTCTCCCGGCCAGCCCCGGCAGGCGGGGCCGGGGCGGGCGGTCAGCGGGACCCCGGCGGGACCCCGGCGGGCGGGGCCGGCGGTCGCGAGCTCGGGGCCGGCGGTCGCGAGCTCCCGGGGGCCGGGCCGGCGGCTTCATGATCCCGAAGGATCTGGCGTACCAGGGCCAAACCCTGCGGGATCATGAAGCGAGGCCGGCGCATGCACGTTCCCGCGCACGCGGCCCAAGCAAGCCCGCCGACTCTCTGATATCGGTCCGCATGCCAGCGGGGCGCGCGGAGCGGTCAGAGGCTGGCTGGCGCTCTCGCTCCTGCCCCCGGTGACATCGCATCAGGGGACCATCCCCGGCGCGGCGTGAAGCACCGCCCGGTCGCTGACGTAGAGGTTAGGAGGCGCCCCGGGCCGAACCGGCCGCCGCGCAGCCAAGGCTCTGAGGGAGCAGGTAAACCGATGGATGAACCGTGCAGCGACGGGCAGCAGCGGCCAGGTCGCTGGCCAGGAGCAGGCCGGGGAGCACACCGGCGATCCGCCGGGGCCCTGCTGCGGGCCGGATTCCCCGGACGCGGGGGGCATGGCTGGGTGACCGGCGGTCGCATGCGGACTGGCGTCCTGCGCTGGACGCGCGTGGGCGCGGTCACGGGCCTGCTGGCCGTCACCGGGCTGGCGGCCGCAGCCAGCCCGGGAACAGCGAAGGCCGACGCGCAGCTCGGCCCTATCTGGAGCGGTTATGTGTCCTACGCCGCACCGTTCTCCTCGGTGAGCGCGGACTTCATCGTGCCGGGCGCGACCTGCTCGCAGGGACCGGGCGAGACTGGCCCGCATACGGGCTTCTGGGTCGGCATCGGGGGTGCCAGCGACATAGTCCAGACAGGTTTTCAGATCGAATGTATCTCCGGCCAGCCCGTCTACACTGGGTGGCACGCCGACGTGAAGGGGGGTGCGACTCCCATTTCCCAGCCGATGCAGGCCGGCGACCAGGTGCACGCCGCCGTCGCTTGCTTGTGGGGTGTGTGCGACGAGACAGTCCAGGACGTGACCCAGAACTGGAGCGATACTAGCTCGCTTGAATCGTCTGACCCCGGTAGTGTTGTAGCCGCGGTCGCCGCGGAGTCTGGCGGTGGCGGGGTCACGACCGGCCAGGTACAGGTGACCAACGCCATGGTGAACAACGTGCCGATCGGCCAGCTTAACCCGCAGGCCATGGTGCAGGACCCGGCCAGCTATAACGGGCTGGGTTTCCTTGACCCATTCCCGCTTGACCCGACCGGGACGGCTTTCTACTTCTTCTGGAACGGGAACCCCGGCAGCTAAATCGATCTGGGCTTGCAGCTCGGCGATCTGCGGACACGCACTAGCCGACGGCGGCTCAGGCCGGGCCTGCGGCGGCCCGGCCTGAGCCCGGCCTGAGCCCGGTTCGGTAAGCTCCCGCCCATGAACCTGAACGGAACCTCCGCGATTGTCTCGGGCGGGGCCAGCGGCCTCGGCGAGGCGACCGCCAGAGAGCTTGCTAAGGCCGGCGCCCTGGTACTGGTGGCCGATCTCAATGCCGAGCGCGGCAACCAGATCGCCGACGAGATCGGCGGGGTGTTCAGCCGGGTGGATGTCAGCGACGAGGAGTCCGTCGCCGCCGCCGTCGCCGCCGTGGCCGCCGCGCCGCGGCCGCTGCGGGTGGCGGTCAGCTGCGCGGGCATCGGCTGGGCGGCCCGGACGGTCGGCCGGGACGGGTCGCCGCATGACCTGGCCGCCTATCGCAGGGTCATCGACATCAACCTCATCGGGACCTTCAACCTGATGCGGATCGCCGCGGCGCAGATGGCCACGACCGACCCGGCCGACGCGGACGGCCAGCGGGGCGTGGTCATCAACACGGCCTCGGTGGCCGGGCTGGAGGGGCAGACCGGCCAGGTCGCCTACTCGGCCTCCAAGGGCGGGATCATCGGCATGACCGTGCCCGCGGCTCGCGACCTCGCGGCCATCGGCGTCCGGGTCAACACGATCTGCCCCGGCATTATCGACACCCCCATCTACGGGACCGGCGAGGGCAGCGAGGAATGGAAGGCCCGTCTCGCCGCGCCCGTCGTCTTCCCCAAGCGCATGGGCACCGCGGCGGAATTCGCCCAGCTGGTCCGGTCGCTTATCGAGAACGACTACATGAACGCGGAAACCATCCGTTTCGACGGGGGAATTAGATTCCAGCCGAAATGAGAGAAGTGTCATGACTCAGCCGTCCGCAGAGCCCGTGCTGACCCAGGTGCAGGACGGCGTCGCCGTCATCACGATCAACCGCCCGCAGGCCCGGAACGCGGTCAACGGTGCCGTCGCCCGCGGGATCGCGGCCGCCGCGGACGAATTCGACCGACGCGGTGACGTGCGGGTGCTCGTGCTGACCGGGGCCGGGGGCACCTTCTGCGCGGGCATGGACCTCAAGGGCTTCCTGGCCGGCGACGCGCCCACGGCCGGCGACCGCGGCTTCGGCGGCCTCGTCGAGCGGCCGCCGGCCAAGCCGCTGATCGCGGCGGTCGAGGGCTATGCCCTGGCCGGAGGGTTCGAGCTGGCCCTGGCCTGTGACCTGATCGTGGCCAGCGAGGCGGCCCGGTTCGGCCTGCCCGAGGTCCGGCGGGGCCTGGCCGCCGCCGCGGGCGGGCTGATCCGGCTGCCCCGGCGCATTCCCTACCACCTGGCCATGGAGATCGCGCTGACCGGCGAGCACTACCCGGCGGAGCGGCTGCACGGGGCCGGGCTGATCAGCGCGCTGACGCCGGCCGGCGAGGCGCTGGCGGGCGCGATCGCCCTGGCCCGGAGGGTGGCGCTGGGCGCGCCGCTGGCGCTGGCGGCGACCAAGCGGGTCGTGGCCAGCGCCGCCGACTGGCCCAGCGACGAGGCCTTCCGGCGGCAGGGGGAAATCGTCAACGGCGTATTCACGTCGGCCGACGCGCGGGAAGGCGCGCTCGCATTTGCCGAGAAACGGCCTCCTGCCTGGCGCGGCGAGTAAAATCCCCGGCGCGGCTATTCGTCGACGCGCCGGGGGGATACTTTATGACAGTTCCGCGCATTAGCGTTATTGTTCCTTTCTTTAACGTCGGCGGGGAGCTGCTGGATGACTGCCTATCCTCCATAGCCGCGCAGACGATAACCGACCTGCAGGTCATCGTCGTCGATGACGGGTCGACGGACTCCAGCGCGGAGGTCGCCGCGGCCCGGGCGGCGGCCGACCCCCGGTTCACCCTGCTGCGGGTGCCCAACGGCGGCCCGGGTCACGCCCGCAACCGCGGGCTCGAGCTGGCCACCGGGACCTACCTGGCCTTCGTCGACGGCGACGACGTCCTGCCGCCCCACGCCTACGAGCGGCTGCTGCACGCGCTCGAGGCGTCCGGCTCGGACTTCGTGTCCGGCAACGTCCAGCGGATCGGCCCGCTCGGCATCACCCAGTCGGCCCTGCACGCCAAGGCCATCAAGGGGCGCCGGACCCGGACGCACATCAGCGCGACGCCGGCCCTGTTCTACGACATCTCGGTGTGGAACAAGCTGTTCCGCCGGTCGTTCTGGACCGAGCACGGGCTGACCTACCCCGAGGGCATGGTCTGGGAGGACATCCAGGTCATGACCCGGGTCCACGTGCTGGCCTCGGCCGTGGACGTGATCCCCGACTCGATCTACTACTGGCGCGAGCGGGCCACCGGCGCGCTGTCGATCACGCAGTCCCGCACCGACATCAGCAACTACACCGACCGCATCACCGCGCTGCTGGCCATCGACGCGTTCCTGCGGGGCCGCCGGCCGGCCCGGCTGGTCCGCCAGCATCAGCACAAGGCGCTGGTCAACGATATCTGGCTGTACGTCGGGGAACTGGGCCGGACGACCGACAGCTTCCGGGCCGAGTTCATGCGGCTCACCCAGCGGTACCTGGCCCAGGTGGACCGCCGGGTCTTCGGGAAGCTGCCGTCGGTGCACCGGCTGGCCTATCACCTGATCAGCGCGGGCCGGGCCGCTGAGCTGCTGGAGCTGGTCATGTGGACCGGCGAGCAGCCGATCAAGACGATCCCCGTGGTCCGGGAGCGGGGCCGGCTCCAGGCCGACCTGCCGTTCCGCGGGGACCGCGAGCTGAACCTCCCGGCCCGGCTGTACCGGCCGCACTGGCGCGAGCTGGACCCGTTCGTCCGGGTCGAGCGCGTCGGGTGGGAGGGCGGCAAGCTGGTCATCGCGGGCTGCGCGTTCGTCCCGTCGGTGGACATCACCCGGCGGCGGCACGCCTCCAAGCTCGTCTTACTGATCCCCAGCAGCCGCCGGAGGCTGCCGATCGTGGTGCCCGCCCGCTCGACCGAGCACCCCTACGCGACGGGCTGGTCGCGGCAGGACCGGTACTCCTACGACTGGGCGGGCTTCCGCTGCGCCATCAGCCCGCGCTGGTTCAAGGCGGGCGGCCGCTGGCTGACCGGGGACTGGGACGCCTACGTGCTGGTCCGGGGCCGCGGGATCTGGCGCCCGGCCCGGCTGCACACGCCGGTGGTCGGTCCCGCCGAGCGCCCGGTGCCGCGCCAGGTCGCGCCGGGCGTCCGGCTCGGCGCCCGCTGGGTCGGCCGTCAGCTGCACGTGCAGGTCACGGCGACGCCCGCGCTCCTGACCGGCGGCCAGCATGTCGGCGGCGAGCTGGTGCTGGAGGTGGACGTCGAGTCGCCGGGCGGCCTGGAGCCCGGCACCGACCTCGCGCTCGCCTGGTCCCAGGGCAGCGCGCAGTGGCCGCTCGGCGCGCACGCCGAGCGGCTCGGCGGCGGCACCGTCCGGCTGCGCGCGGCCGTCGCGGACGCGGTCCTGGTGCGGCAGGTGGCCGCGGCGGCGCCAGGGGTCGTGGCGGCGCCGGGGGCCGTGGAATGGGACCTGTACGTCACCCGCCCCGGCGGGCCGCGGATCCGGGTCGCGTTCGCGCCGGATGTCCCCGAGTACACCTACCAGACCGGAAACCGGGAGATCGTCGTGGCGCGGACCAGGTACGGCAACGCCGCGATCGCGGCGCGCAGCGAGGTACCGGTGATCGACGAGCACGCGTGGACCAGCGCGGGCCGCCTGACCCTGTCCGGGACGTACGCGGCCGCGGCCGGCCCGCGCGACGTCCTGCTGCGCCGGAAAGGCTCCACCGACCAGCACGTGCTGCCCCTGGAGCGCGACGGCCGGCGCTTCTCGCTCACCATCGACGCGACCGCGATGCCGTCATTCGGCCGGCCGCTGCCGCTGCGCGACGGCACCTGGGAGATCCTCGTGCGCCGGCCCGGGCCAGGCGAGGGCGCGGGCGACGGCGGCGAGGGCGGCGGCGGCGAGGGCGGCGGCAGCGGCGAGGGCGGCGGCGAGGGCGGCGGCGAGCCCGAGCTGATCACGCCCGCCTATGACCACGCCCGGCTGGCCGAGGTCGGCGACCGGAGGCTGACCTTCGGCCCGAAGTCCTACCGGTTCACGACCAGCGGCTACGACGCGCCGATCCTGACCGTGGGCCCGGCCTTCAAGATCACTGAGGGCGGCCGGGTGCAGCGCCGGGTGCTGCGCAGCGTCTACTACCCGGTGCAGCAGCGGCTGCCGCTGCGCGACGCGGTGGTCTTCATCAGCTGGAAGGGCAAGCAGTGCGGTGACAACCCGGCGGCCATCGCCGAGGAACTGCGGCGGCGCGGGGACACCCGGGAGCACCTCTGGGCGGTGACCGACTGGTCCGTGCCGGTCCCGCACGGCGGCACCGCGGTCCTGGCCGGCACCGAGGCCTACTACGAGGCGCTGGCGCGCAGCCGGTACCTGATCGCCAACGATGACATGCAGGCGTGGCACGTCAAGCGTGAGGGCCAGGTCTACGTGCAGACCTGGCACGGCACCCCGCTGAAGCGGATCGGCTTCGACATCAGCCAGCCCCAGTTCGTCAGCGGGACCAGGTACCTGGACCACCTGAAGCAGGAGGTGGCGAAGTGGGACCTGCTGCTGTCCCCCAACCCGTTCAGCACGCCGATCATGCGCCGGGCGTTCCGCTATGACGGCGAGATCTGCGAGTCCGGCTACCCCCGCAACGACGTGCTGGGCAGCGGCGACACCGGCCGGATTGCCGGGCAGGCCCGGGCCCGGCTGGGCATCCCGGCGGGCAAGCGGGTGATCTTGTACGCGCCGACCTGGCGGGACGATCAGTACTACGCCTCGGGCCGGTACCGGTTCGACTTCCGGCTGGACCTGGAGCAGGCCTGGCGCCAGCTCGGCCCCGACACCGTCATCCTGCTCCGCGGTCATCACCACATGGCCGACGACGTCCCGCCCGGCACCCGGCCCGGCTTCGTCCTGAACGTGACCGGCTACCCCAGCATGGCGGAGCTGTGCCTGGTCAGCGACGCGCTGATCACCGACTACTCCTCGGTCATGTTCGACTTCGCGCCGACCGGCAAGCCGATGCTGTTCTTCACCTACGACCTGGAGGCCTACCGCGACCGCCTGCGCGGGTTCTACTTCGACTTCGAGACGGAGGCGCCGGGGCCGCTGCTGGCCACGTCGGCGGACGTCGTGGCGGCCCTGGGCGACCTGGACTCGGTGGCGGCCCGGTACGCCGACGCCTACCGCGCGTTCACGACCCGGTTCTGCCCGCTGGACGACGGCAAGGCGGCCGCGCGCGCCTGCGACGCCATCTTCGGGAGCTAGGCAAGGGCCAGGCAAGGGCCAGGCAAGGGCCAGGCGGGAGCCAGGCGCGAGCTAGGCGGTCTCGGGCGTCACGCGCGGGGCGATGGCGGGCCGAGGGGCGGGCGCGGGCGTCCGCTCCCGCGGGGCGCGGCTGGCCAGCTGCTCGCGGAGCCGGCCGCGGGCGCGGTGCAGCCGGGACATCACGGTGCCGACGGGGGTCCCCATGATCTCGGCGATCTCCTTGTACGGGTAGCCCTCGACATCGGCCAGGTAGATCGTCATCCGGAAGGTCTCGGGCAGCTCGAGCAGGGCCTTGGCGATCTCGGAGTTGCCCAGTCGGTCCATCGCCTCGGCCTCGGCCGAGCGGGCCCGCAGGTACATCGGGCCGGCGCCCGCGTCGGCCCCCGAGCCCAGGTCGCGCTCGATGTCGGCGGCCAGCTCCTGGATCGGCTCCCGGCGGCGCTTGCGGTAGCCGCTGATGAAGGTGTTGGCCAGGATCCGGTTCAGCCAGGCGCGCAGGTTGGTGTCCGGCTTGAACTGGTGGAACGCCGCGTACGCCTTCGCAGAGGTCTCCTGGACCAGGTCCTCGGCGTCGCTGGCGTTCCGGGTCATCCGCAGCGCGGCCGGGTACATCCGGCTCAGGTGCGGCAGGACATCCTGCTCAAACCGCGCGTGCAGGTCGGGCATCTGACCCATCCCACTCATCCCCGTTTCCAGCTTGCTGGCCGCGCCCTGGCGAACCTCTTACCCTATACACGTGCCAGTGTCCCAGAGTTAGCTGAACGTCAGCTCAGATCCAGCTCCGGAACCACATGCGCGAGAGCCACGCAGTGTACGGGATGACCCGCCCGGCCAGGATCGGATACAGGTAGGCGAAGTTGGCCAGGACCGCGATCAGGTACGCGCCCCCGACCACGGCCCCCAGCGCCCGGCGGCCGGGCGCGGCGGCGGCCGGGCCGATGATCAGCCCCAGGCACAGCGTGATGGCGATGATCAGGAACGGCTCGAAGGTCACGGCGTAGTAGTAGAACTCGGTGCGCTGGTCGTGCAGGTAGAACCAGATCCACGGCAGCCACCCGGCGCCGATGCCCAGCAGCGCGGCCCCGGCCCGCCAGTCGCGCCGCATGAGCCACCAGACCAGGCAGAACGCGGTCGCCCCGATCGCCGCCCACCAGATGGCCGGCGTCCCGATGGCCAGGACCTCCTGCTCGGTGGAGCCCGGCCCGCCGCACCCCTTGGCGGGCAGGCAGCTGGAGTAGAAGGAGATCGGCCGGGCCAGCAGGAGCCAGCCCAGCGGGTTCGACTTGTAGGTCTGCCCCGAGTTCAGGCCCAGCCCGAACCGGAGCATCCACTCGTTGTACTGCAGCCACGCCACGATGGTGGAGGTGTGGTGTCCGCCGGGACTGAAGCGGATCCCGGTCCGGTCGTAGCCGTAGGGCGTGGCGAACCAGCCGGTCCAGGAGGCGATGTAGACCACGGCCGGGACCACGCCGAAGGAAACCGGCAGCCACTTGGCGTCGCTGCGCAGCACCCCGGCCAGGCGGGCCGGGAACCCGGCCGCGCGCCGGGCGCCCAGGTCCCAGGCCACGACCAGGCCGCCGAAGGCGAGGATGTACCAGACGCCGTTCCACTTGGACGCGACGGCCGCGCCCAGGCAGGCGCCCGCGGCCACCCGCAGCCAGCGGATTCCGAGCTTGGGGCCGCGCGGGTCCGGGTCGCCGGAGCCGGGCTGGCCGACCGTCCCGGCCGCGGCGGCCAGCTGCGCCCGGCCCCGGTCCCGGTCGATCAGGAGCAGGCCGAAGGCGGCCAGCACCCAGAACATCACGAAGATGTCGAGGATCGCCGTGCGGCTCAGGACCAGCTCCAGGCCGTCCAGCGCGAGCAGCAGCCCGGCGACGCAGCCGAGCAGGGTGGAGCCGGTCATCCGGCGGACGATCCGGGCCAGCATCAAGATGGCCAGCGACCCGACCAGGGCGACGGAGAACCGCCAGCCGAACGGCGTCAGCCCGAACAGCCACTCGCCGACCGCGATCATCATCTTGCCGAGCGGCGGGTGCGCGACCAGCTCGCCCTGGGTGCCCTGCAGGATGTGGGTCTGGCCCGCCGCGAGCAGCGCGTTGGCGTTCGAGACGTGCTTGATCTCGACGCCGTGCTGCAGGATCGACCAGGCGTCGCCGACGTAGTAGGTCTCGTCGAAGACGACGGCCCTGGGGACGCTCAGCCGGTTGAACCGCAGGAACGCGCCCAGCGCCGTGACCAGCAGCGGCCCGGCCCAGCCCCAGAATGCCGGGCCGCCGATGCGCGGGATGCCCGGCCGCGCCGGGGCGTCATGGACCTCCGGCTCAGCCGGGTAGGCCTGACCGGGCGCCGCCGTCTCGTCTGCCCTCATCGCAAGCAATCGTAGGGGGGCGGCAAGCTAGCCTGGGCGGTGACATGGAACCAGCCGCTGAATTCGGGGTGCTCACCGTCGCGGCCACGCCCATCGGCCAGCCCGGGGATGCCTCGGCCCGGCTGGTATCAGCGCTGGCCAGCGCGCCGGTCATCGCCGCGGAGGACACCCGGCGGATCGGGCGGCTGGCGGGCGCCCTGGGCATCAGGCTGGCGGGCCGACTCGTGTCGTACTACGACGACGTGGAGGCGCGCCGGGTGCCGGCGCTGCTCGCCGAGCTGCAGGCCGGCACGGACGTGCTGCTGGTCAGCGACGCCGGCCTGCCGGGCATCAGCGACCCCGGCTACCGGCTGGTGGCGGCGGCCGCCGCCGCGGGCGTGCGGGTGACCGCGCTGCCGGGGCCGACGGCAGTCACCACCGCGCTGGCCATCTCGGGCCTGCCCACCGACCGGTTCGCCTTCGAGGGCTTCCTGCCGCGCAAGGCCGGCGACCGGGCGCGGCGCCTGGCCGGCCTGGCGCAGGAGCGCCGGACCGTGGTCCTGTACGAGTCGCCGCGCCGGCTCGGCGCCGCTCTCGCGGAACTCGCCGCCGCGCTCGGCGAGTCCCGGCGCGCGGTGGTGTGCCGGGAGCTGACCAAGACCCACGAGGAGGTGGTCCGCGGCACCCTCGCCGAGCTGGCCGCCGCCTTCGCGGCCGGGGCGCTGGGCGAGATCACCATCGTCGTGGCCGGGGCCGCCGGCACCGGGCCGGACATCTCGCTGGAGGACGCGGCGGAGCAGGCCATCGCCCGCGCGCGCGACGGCGAGCCGCGCAACGCGGCCATCGCCGCGGTGGCCCGGGCGCACGGCCTGGCGCGCCGCGCGGTGTATGACGCGGTGGTCCGCGCAGGACAATAGGCTTCATCCCATGCCTAGCAGCCGTCCCATCCTCTGCGCACCCGCCTGGCCCTACGCGAACGGCCCGCGTCACATCGGGCACGTCTCCGGCTTCGCCCTGCCGTGTGACATGTTCGCCCGGTACCAGCGCATGGCGGGGAACAAGGTCCTGATGGTCAGCGGCACCGACGAGCACGGCACCCCCATCCAGGTGCAGGCGGACGCGGAGGGCGTGACCACCCGCGAGCTCGTCGACCGCTACAACCGGGTCATCGCCGAGGACCTGGTCGGCCTGGACATGTCCTACGACCTGTTCACCCGCACCACCACCGCCAATCACTACGCGGTGGTCCAGGACGTCTTCACCGGCCTGTACGACAACGGCTACATCTTCCCGCGCAAGACGGTCGGCGCGATCTCGCCGTCGACCGGCCGCACGCTGCCCGACCGCTACCTGGAGGGCACCTGCCCGATCTGCGGGTACGACAGCGCCCGCGGCGACCAGTGCGACAACTGCGGCAACCAGCTGGACCCGGCCGACCTGATCAACCCGCGCTCGCGGATCAACGGCGAGACGCCGGTCTTCGCGGAGACCGAGCAGTTCTTCCTGGACCTGCCCGCCTTCGCCGACGCGCTCGGGACCTACCTGCAGAGCAAGGCCGGCCAGTGGCGGCCCAACGTGCTGAAGTTCTCCCTCAACCTGCTGGCCGACCTGCAGCCGCGGGCCATCACCCGCGACCTCGACTGGGGCGTCCCGATCCCGCTGGACGGCTGGCGGGACCGGCCCGACAAGCGGATCTACGTCTGGTTCGACGCGGTCATCGGCTACCTGTCGGCGTCGATCGAGTGGGCCGCCCGCTCCGGGAACCCCGATGCCTGGCGGGAGTGGTGGCAGAGCCCGGACGCCGAGTCCTACTACTTCATGGGCAAGGACAACATCGTCTTCCACTCCGAGATCTGGCCCGCGATGCTGCTCGGCTACAGCGGCCAGGGCGCCCGCGACGGCAAGCCGGGCTCGCTCGGCGCGCTGAACCTGCCGTCCGAGGTAGTCTCCAGCGAGTACCTGACCATGGAGGGCCGCAAGTTCTCCTCCTCGCGCTCGGTCGTCATCTACGTCCGCGACCTGCTGGCCCGCTACGACGTCGACGCGCTGCGCTACTACGTCGCGGTGGCCGGACCGGAGAACCAGGACACCGACTTCACCTGGAGCGAGTTCATCCGGCGCAACAACGACGAGCTGGTGGCGAACTGGGGCAACCTGGTCAACCGCTCGGTCTCGTTCGCGGCCCGCAACCTCGGGTCCATCCCGGCCGCGGGCCAGCTCACGGACGCCGACGCGGCGATCCTGAGTCGGTCGCGCGATTCGTTTCGGGTGGTGGGTGAGTCGTTGTCGCGATCCCGCTTCAAGGCCGCCATCACCGAGGCCATGCGCACGGCCGGCGAGGCCAACAAGTACCTGTCCGACCAGGCGCCGTGGAAGCTGCGCGAGTCCGACCCCGAGCGGATGGCCACGATCATGCACGTGGCCCTGCAGCTCGTGGACGACGGGAAGACGCTGCTGACCCCGTTCCTGCCCGAGTCGTCGCAGAAGGTGGCGGCCATGCTCGGCGCCGCGGGCACCTGGTCGGGCATGCCCCGGATCGAGCAGGTCGCGCAGGACGGCGGCCCGGACTACCCGGTGATCACGGGCGACTACGCCGCGGCCGCGCGGTGGGAGTCGGCGCCGATCGCGCCGGGCACGCCGCTGGCGGCGCCCGAGCCGCTGTTCGCCAAGATCGACCCGAAGGTGGCGGAGGAGGAACTGGCCCGGCTGGCGGCCCCGTGAGCGCGGCCCTCAGCCGGCCGCCCGCCCCCGACCCGGAGCCGCTGCCGGCCAGCGTGCCGGACAGCCACTGCCATCTGGACATGATGGGCGGACCCGTCGCGCCGGTACTGGCCCAGGCGGCCAGGTCGGGCATCTCCCGTGTCGTAACGGTGGGCTGCGACGTGCCCTCGTCCGAATGGGCGGCGGACTGCGCGGCGAAGCACGACAGCGTGATCGCGACAGTGGCCATCCACCCGAACGAGACCGCCGCCGCGGCGGCGGGCCCGCGCGGCCGGGACGGCGTCCTGGCCCAGATCGCGGACCTCGCGGCGCAGCCGCGGGTGCGGGCGATCGGGGAGACCGGGCTGGACTACTACCGGGACAGCGCGCCGCCGGCGGTGCAGCGGGACTGGTTCCGGGCGCACATCGACATCGCCAAGGCGGCCGGCAAGGCGCTGATGATCCACGACCGCGACGCGCACGAGGACGTGCTGGCCATCCTGGCGCAGCGCGGTGCGCCCGAGCATGTCATCTTCCACTGCTTCTCCGGCGACGAGGCCATGGCCCGGCGGTGCGCCGAGGCCGGCTACGTGCTGAGCTTCGCCGGGACGCTGACCTTCGCCAGCGCGCCGGGGCTGCGCGCGGCGGCCGCGGCGGTGCCGCCGGAGCTGCTGCTGGTAGAGACCGACGCGCCGTTCCTGGCCCCGGTGCCTGCCCGCGGCAAGCTGAACGCGCCGGCCCTGGCGGCGCACACGCTGCGCGCCCTGGCCGCGGCCCGGGGGGTCGGTGCCGCCGCGATGTGCGAGATCGTCTCGCGCAACGCGGAGCGGGTCTTCGGCTCGTGGTAGCGCAGGCCGCGCTGCTCGGGCCGGGCGACATCCGGGCGCTGGCCGGGCGGCTGGCCATCGTGCCGTCGAAGCGACTCGGCCAGAACTTCGTCGTGGACGGCGGCACGGTTGCGCGCGTCGCGGCGGCCGCCCGGCTGACCCCGGCCGACGTCGTGCTGGAGGTCGGGCCGGGGTTCGGCTCGCTGACCCTGCCGCTGCTGGGCGCCGCCGGGCACGTGGTGGCGGTCGAGATCGACGCGGCCCTGGCCGCGGAGCTGCCCGTGACCGTGGCCGCCCGGGTTCCCGGGCTGGCCGGGCGGCTGAGCGTGGTCACGGCCGACGCGGCGCGGGTGGCGGAGCTGCCCGGCGAGCCGCCGACCGCGCTGGTGGCCAACCTGCCCTACAACGTGGCCGTCCCGGTCGTGCTGCACCTGCTGGCCACGTTCGGGTCACTGCGCCGCGGGCTGGTCATGGTGCAGGCCGAGGTGGCCGACCGGATGGCGGCCCCGCCGGGCAGCCGCACCTACGGCATCCCGTCGGCCAAGCTGGCCTGGTACGCCGACGTCCGGCGCGCGGGCTCGGTCCCGCGCAGCGCGTTCTGGCCGGTCCCGCGGGTGGACTCGGGACTGGTCGCCTTCACCGTGCGCGATGCCGGGACTGCTCGCGGCGGGGCGTCGCGGGAGGCGGTGTTCGCGGTCATCGACGCGGCGTTCTCGCAGCGGCGCAAGACGCTGCGGGCCGCGCTGGCGGGCTGGGCCGGGTCGGCCGCGGCCGCCGAGGGGGTACTGCGGGCCGCGGGGATCGACCCGGGGCGCCGCGGGGAGTCACTGGGAATCGCGGAGTTCACCGCGATCGCGGCCGCCCGCTCCTGATCCGGCGGCCCCGCAGCTGGAGATGCTCTGTGTCGGGGGCCGGCGCTGCCACACCGCTGCCGCTAATAGGCCCGGCACTTCGGCGGAATCGTGCGCGACCGAATTTGCTACGGCATTGTGCCAGGAGAACGTTTTACCGCACGAGGCAAGCGTGACGTGACCGAGAATGCCCTGGCGTATTGGATCAAGTCAGTAGCCTCGCCCTGGACCAGGCAGAATGAGCAGTTGCGACACAAATCGTGCCGGGTAGCAGTAGCCTGAACCCGGCGCAAGCGGTAAGAGCCGCACACTACTCACGAATGCCGCGTGTCCGTATTCGGGACTATGTCCACGTCAAGGGTGATCAAGGGGAGGAAGCGGCATGGAAGTGGTGATTTCGGGTACCGGCCGGGAGAACAGCCGCGATCTGGCTCAGTTACGTGACTGGCTTGAGTCGGCCGGAGGCGGGCTGCCATGGCAACTGACACGCGAGTCCGCAGGCAGCGACGACAGCCTTGGGTCAGGGATCGACGAGATCTGTGCGATCGTCAGCGTAGCCGCGCAGCTCCCCGCGCTCGTCGATCGGATCAGGGAGTGGTTTCCGACCAGGCATGACCCAAAGCCGATTCAGCTGAGGATCACGCTTGATCCCGCAGCGCCAAAGCAGCATGAAGAGCCGGAGCAGCACAGCGATGAGCGGCTGGCCTGACCCTCGTCGGGCTCACGCCCTGGTCATCGGCACTGAGACCTATGAGGACGCGCGGTACTCGGAGCTACCGTCGGCCGCGGCGAGCGCCAACCGGATCGCTGAGCTTATTGCCGAAGGCAAGAT
>Ga0193728_1000176_pt1 | contig 28794 bp, 25 predicted proteins | sample U1c1metaG_FD_143037 | JGI IMG/M metagenome (GOLD analysis project Ga0193728, IMG submission 143037) | Soil microbial communities from a riparian zone of the East river system, Colorado, United States - U1c1 | ecosystem: Environmental > Terrestrial > Soil > Riparian zone | place: USA: East River... | reverse complement strand
GCGGACTGGCTCGCCGCCGGCCGCCACTACACACGGGCGGAGATATTCGAAGGCCCGGCGTGGAGACCGGGGATGATCGCCTCCTGGCTCGTCGGGTTCGCGCTCTACGAATGGATCGCGCAGACGCAGGGGCTCGGCTTCTGGTCGCACTTCCTGTCGCATCTGCATCCCGTGAGCGGCGGCATCGGAGCTTCGCTGCCGAGCTTCGCGGCATCGTTCGTGCTGGCGCTCGGCATCGCGGTCGCTGCGAGGGCGCGACGGCCGCAGCGTAGTCCGGCATAGATTTCGCGGCTTGCAGCCGCTCGCAGTGATCGGACACCTCTCGCGCGACATCGTTGCGGGCTCTGCGCCGCGCATCGGCGGCGCACCGTGGTATGCCGGGCGCGCGCTGCACACGCTCGGCGCGGAGGCAGTGATCTTTGCGAAGTGTGGCGAGAACGACCGCACGCGCTTTCAGCGCCGCATCGCGGCACTCGGGCTCCCGGCAACGCTCGAAGCCGGCGGCGAGACCACGAGCTTCTCGTTCTCGTACGACGCCGACGGGGTGCGCACGATGACGGTCGAAGCCGTCGGCGAGCCGTGGACCACGGACGAGCCGCAGGGAATGCTGCTGCGCCGCGTCGAGTGGCTGCAAGTCGCGCCGCTGCTGCGGAGCGACTTCGACGCAGCGGCGCTCGAGCGGCTCGGGGGAGGACGGCGGCTGCTACTCGACGCGCAGGGCCTCGTGCGTGTGCCGGAGGTCGGGCCGCTGAAGCTCGACGCGAACTACGACCCGGACCTCCTGCGGCACGTTTCGATCCTCAAGGTCTCGGAGGAGGAGGCGCGCGTGCTCGTCGGCGACGCATCGCACGAGGCGCTCGCAGAGCTCCCGGTTCCGGAGATCGTGCTGACGCTCGGCTCCGCCGGCTCGGTCGTGATCGTGCGCGGCGTCGCGGAGACCGTGCCCGCGCGGCCGGTCGACGGCGGCGCCGACCCGACCGGGGCAGGCGACGCGTTCGCCGCGGCGTACCTCTCCGCGCGAGCGGACGGTCATGCGCCGTCGTCGGCCGCCCGTCGCGCGACGGCGCTCGTCGCGGCATTGTTGATGGGCCGATGATCGCCGCCGTTGACACCGCAGAAGGCGTGTTCCTTCTCGATGTCGAGACCGAGGAGCCGCTCGGCCCCGGGACCGAGCTTCCGGTCATCGACGCTCCGCACGTCGATCTGCCGCGCGTCGTCGCGACCGCAGGTACCGGCGCGACGATCGTCGCGCTCCTCGACCGGAGGCCGCCGCTCGCGATCTCCCACGACAGCGGCGCGACGTGGCGCGAGTCGGGCGGTGGGCTCCCGGCGGGATTCGCAATCGCGATCGCGGAGGACGAGCCCGATCGCATGCTCTACGCCGGGCGCAACCGCCTCTACGTGTCGTTGAACGGCGGTGTCTTCTGGCGCTCACTGCCGTTCGAGCTCCCTGACGTAACGCGAGTCGCCTGGATCGACTAGATCGCTAGAGACTGAACTCGCCGCGCGCGACGATCACGGCCGAACCGCCGACCTCGATCCGATCGATCGCGTCGGCCGTGCCGTCGACGCGCGCGTAGAGCGTCGAGGGCCGCCCGATCTCGGCACCCTGCGAGATCTCGATCTCGTCGCCGAACGCGATCTTCCCATGACGCGCGAGATGCAGCGCGAGCGGGCCTGCCGCCGATCCCGTCGCCGGATCCTCGGCCATGCCGAGCATCGGGCCGAACATCCGCGTCTTCCAGCTCAGGCCGTCACCGGCGAAGCAGTTGATGCCGTACATACCGAGCGCGGCGAGGCGCTGCTGGTCGGGCTGCAGCGCGACGACCTCGTCGCGCGACGCCAGTGCGACGAAGACGTGCGGCACGCCGTTGTCGTACAGCTCGACCGGCAGCACCGGCTCGACGCCTCCGAGTGCGGCCAGCAGCTCGTCGGCCTGCTCGAACGGCACGATCGTCGGGAGCGGCTGTGCCATCCGGCCGAACACGATGCGCGCACCTTCACGCTCGACGTTGACCGCAACGGTGCCGCGGCCCGTCTCGATGCGGATTTCGAGTAGCTGCAGGGGGCCGGCGAGCACGAACGCGGTGCCGAGCGTCGGATGGCCCGCGAAGGGCAGCTCGGCCGCCGGCGTAAAGATCCGCATGTGAACGTGCCCGTCGGCCTTCGGCGGATACACGAACGTCGTCTCGGAGAGGTTCAGCTCCTTCGCGAGGCGCTGCAGCTGGTGCTCCGGAATCCCTCGCGCATCCGTGAAGACAGCGAGCTGGTTGCCCGTGAAGGCCTCGTTCGTGAAGACGTCGCAGACGACGTAACGGTAGCGATCGGCCATTTCAGGCGACTCTAGCCAGCGAGGTAAGGGTTCCGTAAATGGGGGTTCGGTCGGGCGGAGACCTGGGCACCCCTTCTGTATCGCAAACGATAAACACACAGGAGGCCTCCCAATGGCACGCTCATTCCTGCCGCGCGCGCTCGGCGCCGCGGCAATCGTCGCAGGGCTCGTCGCGGCGCTGACGCTCTTCGCAGGCTCCGGCCTCGCGGTGAGCGGCACCGCGGCGCAGGCGAACTACGCCCCGCAGAACACCGCCGCTCCCACGATCAGCGGCACAGCCGAAGTCGGACAGACGCTCACCGCAAACAACGGCACCTTCACGAGCGACACCACGCCGACCTACACGTACCAGTGGCGGGGCTGTGACGCGCAGGGCAACAACTGCGCGTCGATCACCGGCGCGGCGTCGCAGGCGTACGCGGTGCAATCCGCAGACGTCGGCAAGACGCTGCGCGTGGTCGTGACGGCCACGAACGCGTCCGGCGCAACCTCCGCCACGTCCGCACAGACGGCCGCCGTGACGACCGCGGTCGTGAAGACGCCCGTCGGCGTGACGACCGTGCAGGCAGCCAACGTCGTGCTGCCGAACCGGCTGACGATCAGCGGCGTGAAGTTCTCGCCGAGCCGGCTCGTCAGCCGCGCCGCGTTCACCGGCCGCTTCCGCGTGACCGACAACCAGGGCCTCGCGGTGCAGGGCGCTCTCGTCAAGGTCACGGCACTGCCGTACTCGTGGGCCCGCGGCGGCGCGGAGGTCACGACCGACCAGACGGGTTGGGCGACCGTGACGATCAGCCCGACCATCAACCTGCCGCTCCGGCGCAACGCGCTCGTGATGTTCCTCCGCGCGCGCGTCCAAGGTCAGCCGCTGCTCGCCGGCGCCTCGACCCGCCGGCTCGTGCAGATCACCATCCGCTAACGCGGAACGCCGGGGGGCGATCCGGAGTACGGCATGATTCCGGATCTCCCCCCGGCTGCTTGCTTATGGGGCCTCCGGCCCCAGCGGATTGAGCCGCGCCGCCCTCGCCGATGCGAGGCGGCGCGGCTCGCCGTGCACGAGCGGTGCAAGCTCGGTCCACGCGCGCCAGTCGTTCGGATCGAGCTCCACCGCCTTCCGGTAAGCGGCGGCCGCTCCGCGCGTATCCCCGGCAGCGCAACGTGACGCGCCGATCGCTTTCCATGCCTCGGACGAGTACGGAGCAAAGCGAAGTGCGCGTTGCGGGTCGCCCGAGTCGAGCGCGACGTTTCCCGCGAGCGCGAGGAGACCGGCGATGGTGAGCCCTGCGAGCAGGGGAACCGCGTAGCGGTTGCGCACGAGAGCCGAGCGTCCGTCGGCGTGCACGGCTGCAGATGCTCCGAGCACGATCGCGGGCGCAGTCGCGGCGGCGAGCTCCCAGTGGAAGTCGGCGGCCGCAGCGACGGCATAGGTCACGAGAGCGGCGAGTACGGCGGGACCGATCGCGTCGCGGCGAAGACGCCAGGCGCCGGCGATCCCCGCGGCCACCGTCGCGAGCACGAGCGCGAGCCCGAGCGGGCCAAGCTCGGCGAGCGTCTCGAGATAGAGCGAGTGTGCCTCGAGCGTCGACTGCGGGACCGTCCGCAGGCGGAGCCACCAGTCGACGAATGTGCCGGCGCCCGAGCCGAGCAGGGGATTCGCGGCGATCTCGTGCATGCCGACACGCCAGTATTGACCGCGTTCGTGACCGGCGAGCGCGAACGGCGCGGCGGCAATGGCTAGGACGGCGACGGCGCCTGCGATCCACCGCGCGGCCCGCGCGGCGACGCGGTTCCCAGCCCTGAGCCGGACGCGCACCACGACGGCCTGCGCGATCATGAGAACGACGAGGAGCACGACGAGCCGGTGGCCCCTGTGCGCAGCCGAGAGCAGATCTGCCGGCGGTGGATCGACGACCGAACCCGCCTGCGAGACGACGAGCGCGGCCGCGAGCGGGAGCACGAGCAGCGCGACGGCACGTAGCGGGCGCTCCGCCGTCAGCAGGTACGCCAGGAGACCGAGCGCGAGAGCCGCCGCCGTTCCGGTGCTCTGCTGCAAGGCGATCACCGCAGCGAGCGGCACCATCGCAACGACGGCAAGACCGTCGATGCCGAGCACGAGCACCAATCCGACGGCCGCGAGCAGCGCAAGGCTGTTCGCGTAGCCCACCGGATCTGCGAGCTGACCGATGTCGGTACGCAGCGTGCTCCTGCCGAGCCAGTCGGGCGCGAGCCGAATGCCGAGGTTCCAGATCGCTGCCACGGTCGCGCCGCCTGCGACTCCGCCGCAGATCCACGCAAGCGGCACGCGCCGGCCGGCGAGCACCACTGTCGCCGCGACGGCGAAGTAGAGAGCGGCGCGCTGCGCCTCCTGCAACGCGACCGGCGGAGAGTCCGACCAGAGCCACGACGCGGCCGTCCACGCAACGAGCAGCCCGAGCGCGGCGAGCAGCGCTCCTGCGACCCGCCCGGGGCGCTCGCCCCGCAGGAGGACGACGACGAGCAGCGCGAGCGCCGAGACGCCGACGAGCGCGCGGTCGACCGCGACGGGCTGAAAGCCTCCGCCGTCGAATGCGAGCCCCACGGTCAGCGCGAACACCGCAAGAGCTCCCGCTGGCCCCCCGAGCCTCGCCATGACCCGATTATCCTGGCCGCGATGCAACTCGTGATCGTTCGTCACGCCGAGGCGGCGCCGGGAGACCCGGACGAGCTGCGGCCGCTGACCGCCGCCGGCCGTGAGCAGGCCCGAACGCTCGGTCGGCAGCTGCGCGAGCAGGGGCTCCGTCCCGACGTCGTGGTCTCGAGCCCACTGCTCCGCGCACGGGAGACGGCAGCCGCGCTCGATCTCGGGGATACCGACGTCGACGAGCGGCTCGCGCCGGGCGCCACGCCAATGGACATCCGCGAATCGGCCGAGGGACGCGGCGAAATCGTGGTCGTCGTCGGCCATCAGCCCGACTGCGGCCAGGCCGTCGCCGCGATCTCCGGCGGCCCCGAGCCGGCATTCCCGCCCTGCGGGCACGTGCTGCTCGAGCTGGGCAATTCTTGAGCGCGATCGTCGTTCGCGGCCTACGGAAGTCGTACGGCGAGCTCGAAGCGGTTCGCGGCGTCGACTTCGAGATCGAGGAGGGCGAGGTGTTCGGCCTGCTCGGCCCGAACGGCGCCGGCAAGACGACGACCGTCGAGATCCTCGAGGGCTACCGCAAGCGGGACTCAGGCGACGTCTCCGTCCTCGGCCACGATCCGGAGCGGCCGGGCCGCGAGTTCCGAGAACGTATCGGCGTCGTCCTCCAGCAATCCCAGCTCTGGCAGAACGTCACCGTGCGCGAGATGCACGCGATGTTCGCGGGCTACTACGAGGAGCCGCGCGACGTCGACGAGGTGATCGCGCTCGTCGGGCTCGAGTCGAAGCGCGACGCACGCACGAAGACATTGTCGGGCGGTCAGAAGCGCCGGCTCGACCTGGGCATCGCGCTCGTCGGCGACCCCGATCTCGTGTTCCTCGACGAGCCTACGACCGGCTTCGACCCCGCGGCACGACGCGCGGCGTGGGACATGATCCGATCGCTGCGCTCGCTCGGCAAGACGGTGCTGCTGACGACGCACTACCTCGACGAGGCCGAGCAGCTTGCCGACCGCGTCGCCGTCATGCGCGAGGGCGTGATCGTGCGCATCGGCACCCCGCGCGAGCTGACGACGAGTGACCAGGAGGTGGAGATCCGCTACCGGCGGGACGGCGAGGAGATCGTCGTCAGCACGACCGAGCCGACGCGGGTGCTCCACGAGCTGACCACGGAGGCACTGGCGCGCGGCGAAGAGCTCGAGCGTCTCGAGGTGCGCAGGCCGACGCTCGAGGACGTCTACCTGTCGCTCACAGGGGACGACGAGGAATGAGCATGCGTCTGTTCGTGCATCAGCTGCGCGCGGAGCAGCTCGTCTTCTGGCGCAGCAAGGAAGCGGCGCTCTTCATCTTCCTCTTCCCGGTGCTGCTGTTCATGCTGCTCGGGTCGGTGTACAGCGGCAAGATCTACGGCGTGCCTGCGCCGGAGGCGCTGCTTGCCGGTCTCATCGGCTACGGCTGTGCGAACACCGCATTCGCCGGGCTCGCGATCACGCTCGTGCTGCGACGAGAGCAGGCGATCTTGAAGCGCCTGCGCGCAACGCCGCTGCCGGCGTCGACCTACGTTGGCGCGCAGCTCGCGTCGACGTTGATCGTCTTCGCGCTGCAGGTGGTCGTGCTGTTCGTGCTTGGCCGCGTGTTATACGGCACGCCGTTCCCTGGGCCGATCGGATCGCTGGTGCTCGCGATCGTGCTGGGCGCCGCGGTGTTCGCCGCGCTCGGCGTCGCGACGTCGTCGCTGATCCGATCCGGTGAAGGCTCGTCGGCTGTCGTCAACTTCATCTTGCTGCCGATGGCGTTCCTCACCGGCTCGTTCGGACCGACACGGCATTACCCGGCATTTCTGCGCGCGATCGGCGATGTGCTGCCGCTGAAGTACTTCGTCGACCTGATCAACGCGATATATCTGCACGGCCACCAGGTCTGGTCGAAGCCGCTGGCCATCGGCGTTTTGGCGGCCTGGGGCATCGGCGGCCTGATCGTTGCGGTGTTCAAGTTCCGGTGGGAGCCGCGCGACGGTTAGATTCCGCAACCCCCGTGCAGGTAAAGGGGTATGGAGATCATCATGGATCCCGCAATCGCATTCCGTGTGCATCCGCACGAAGGTCCCGCGCTCGAGGTGCGGGTGAACTTCGGCGTCTACGCCGGGCGCAACGCAACACCGGCCGAGATCAACGATCTCGCGCATGCGCTGCGCGAAGAGGTGCCGGTGTTCGCGATCCTCGCAGAGGAGCGGCACGAGTTCGGCAACGACGTCGAGACGTCACTGCACCAGGTCGTGATCGAGATCGACCGGAAGCATGAGGCGGAGCTCGCGGATGACATCGGCGACCGGATCGTCGAGATGGCGAACCGCTGGGCCTCCGCCTGCGTCGCGTCGCGCTCCGAGCTCGGCGAGCTCAGCCCCGACTTCTAGCGAATTCCGGCAGCCGTCAATGCGAAGCGCGTCAACGCGCTCGGCGTACGCTGTGCGCGCTTGATCGACGATCTGAGCGCGTCGACGAAGTACTCGATGTCCTCGTCGGTGACGACGAGCGGTGGGAGGACCTTCAATACCGCGATGTTGTGACCGGCCACCTGGCTGAGGATCCGGTGGTCCGAGAAGAGGGGCCCGACGACGAGTTGCGCGAAGAGCCCCGGTTGCATCTTCTCGATCAGCTTCCACGAGAGCTTGCGCGATTCCGGCTCGGCGAACTCGATCGCCCAGATGAGGCCGAGCCCTCGCACCTCGCGGACGACGTCGAACTCCTCGACGAGCGGTCGCGTCAGCTCGAGCAGCTTCTCGCCGAGCCGCGCCGTGTGCGCGACGAGCCCTTCGTCGTCGAGCTCCTGCAGCGTCGCAAGGCCCGCCACCATCGCGAGCTCATTCGGCGCGAACGTCGAGCCGTGGGCCACCGCGTTCTGCATCGAGTCGTACACGGCCTCGTGCACCGCGCGCGACATGAGCAGCGCGCCGACCGGCACGTAGCCGCCCGAGAGCGACTTCGCGACCGGAACGAGGTCGGGCTCGAGCCCCCAGTGGTCGAGCGCGAACAGCTTGCCGGTGCGTCCGAAGCCGGTCTGGATCTCGTCGACGCAGAAGAGCGTGCCGTACTTGCGGCAAAGCGCCTGTGCTCCCTGGAGGTAGCCGTCGGGAGTGACGTTCACGCCCTTGCCCTGCACAGGCTCGACAAGGAAGACAGCGACGTCCTCATGGCGGAGCTCGGCCTCGAGCGCGTCGAGGTCGCCGAACGGCACCTGCTCGAATCCGGGCAGCAGCGGCCCGAAGCGCTTCGTGAACTCGGGGTTGCCGTTCGCCGAAAGCGAGCCGAGGGTCAACCCGTGGAAGCCGTGGTCGACGGAGATGACGCGGCCGCGCTTCGTCGCTGCGCGGCCGAGCTTGAGCGCGGCCTCGATCGCCTCGGTGCCGGAGCTCGTGAACTGCACGCGCTCGAGCCGGGCGGGCGTGCGAGCGAGCAGCGCCTCGGCGAGGAGACCGGGCAGCGCGGTGGCACCCAGTTGCACGGCGCCGGGCAGGTCGAGCTCGAGCGCCTGCACGAGCGCGTCGCGCACGCGCGGGTTGTTGCGGCCGACGTTGACCATCCCGAAGCCGCCGAGCATGTCGAGGTAGCGATGCCCGTCGGCGTCGAAGAGGTACGCGCCTTCTGCACGCTCCCAGGTGCGGTCGAAGTCGATCGTCCGCAGCACCCGCACGAACTGTGGGTTGATGTTGCGCGCCCAGCGGTCGAGGTCGTCTCCCCGATCGTTCAGCAATGCGCGGAGGTCGATCCCGGCCATACGAGAAATCTACGCTACGTCAGGCGGCCGGAAGCCTGATCACAAAACGCCCGCCGGCCGGATCGGCGAGCGCTTCGATGTCGCCGCTCGCGCTGCGTGCAAGGCGGCGCGCAAGCGACAGGCCGAGCCCGGCGCCGTCGAGACCGCCTGCCTCGCCGACCCGGCCGCGGACGCCGGGCTCGAAGATCCTCTCCCGCTCGTCCTCACCGACTCCGGGGCCGTCGTCGGCGACGAGGTAGCGCACCGTGGAGTCGCGGCGCTCGATCGACACGCTCACCCGGCTCGAGCCGTACCGGCGCGCATTCTCGAGCACGGGCTGCAGGATCCGCTCTGCGAGGTCTGCGTCGACGCCGAGCCGGAGCGACGCGTCGGGGTCGACGATCTCCAGCTCGACGCCGTCACCACCGAGACCGGCGGACGCTTCGCGAACGACGGAATATGCGTCAGCGGTTCCACGCACGCCGGCCGCTTCGTGGCGCGCCGCCGCGACCAGCGCGTCGACGATCTTCGCGAGCTGCTCGGCGTTCCGATGCACGATCGCAAGCGCTTCGCGGTACTCCTCCGGCGGACGTTCGCGGCGAAGCGCGAGCTCCGACTCGGCGAGCACGCGCGCGATCGGGGTACGCAGCTCGTGTGAGAGCTCCGCGGAGAAGCGCTGCTCGTGGCGCAGGCTCGCGGCGAGCCGGTCGAGCAGGCCGTCGAGTGTCGCGGCGAGCTCCGTGAGCTCGTCGTACGGATCACCGACTGCGAAACGCTGGTCGACGTCGCGTTCGCTCCAGGTCGCCGCCTGCCGCGTCATCCGCCGAACGGGCCGCAGCGACGACGCGAGCAGCCAACGCGCAGCGACGGCGACGAGCAGTAGCACCAGACCGCCGAACACGACCGACGCGACCACTGCGACTCTGCGCGTCTCCTCGTACGGTGCGATGGAGGCGGCGACCACCACGGTTCCGAGCCGCTTCCCGCCAAAGACGATCGGCGCCGCATACAGTCGGAGGTCGGCGTCGCCGAGGCCGACGAAGCGCCTCGGCCCACCTGCCAGACTGCGCGCAGCGGCATCGACCGCCGCACGGACGCGCGGATGCTCGAGCACGCTACCGTCAGAGAACACCCAGGCGCTCGCATCGGGCCCCGCTACATCCGGCGTGTCGAGCAGCGTCAGCCGGCCGCCCGTCGCGCGCAGCAGCGACACCTGCTCCGCCGCTCGCGAGCGCAGCACGTCCTTCGAGCTCTTGTCGAGCGTGCTCTGGAGGAGAAAGTTGAACCCGACGAGCAGTGCAGCCACGGCGACGGCGACAACCGCGACGACGGCGAACAGGAGCCGGCGGCGGATGCCGAGCGGCCTCACTGGATGCGGTACCCGACGCTGTGCACGGTGGCGATCTCCGGGGCCCCTTCGAGCCCACGCAGCTTCCGTCGCAGGCGTGCGACGTATGCGTCGAGCGTGTTCTCGCGGACGATCGCGCCGTGCGGCCAGCCGGCACGCACGAGGTCGCGTCGGCGAACAGCTTCGCCCGGGCGGGTGAGGAGACGCGCCAGCAACCGGAACTCGGTGGGCGTGAGCGGCACTGCGACGCCCGCGGCGCCGACGGTGTGCGTTACCGGGTCGAGCCGAAGGCCGACGGCCTCAACTGCGGCTTCGGAGCCGCTGCGACGGACAAGCGCCTGCAGGCGCGCCACGAGCTCGACGAGGGCGAACGGCTTCGAGACATAGTCGTCGCCGCCCGCGTCGAATCCCGCGACGCGGTCGACAAGTGCGTCGCGTGCCGTGAGAAAGAGCACGGGCGTCTGGATGCCGCGTGCGCGAAGCGCCTGGCAGAGATCGCGGCCGTCGGTGTCGGGCAACCCGATGTCGATCACCATCACGTCGGGCGCGATGCGCACGGCGCGCTCGAGCGCATCGTGGCCGTTCGCGACGGTCTCGACCTCGAAGCCTTCCTCGCGCAGGCCGCGGCCGAGCACGCCGCGCAGGTCGGCGTCGTCCTCGACGATCAGCACCCGGTGGCCGAGCATCTCCTCCAGTGTAGGTTCGCGCACGTTGCCGGCATGGTCGCGGATGCTCCCTGAAGCGGGCATGACGGTCGGCCAGGGTCGGCCGAACCCGCTCAGGTAGCGCGAACGAGCGCCGCGATGCGCTCGATTCCGACGTCGATCAGGTCGTCGGCGACGTTGCTGTACGAGAGTCGCACGTTCGTCGTTCCGCGGCCGTCGGGGAAGAACGGCGCACCGGGAACGATCGCGACGCCTTCGTCGACCGCGCGGCGCGCGAGCTCGGTCGCATCCGTCGGCACGGTCAGCCAGCAGAAGAAGCCGCCGCTCGGCTGCGTCCACGTGACGCCGTCGGGCATCGTGCGCTCGAGCGCCGCGAGCAGGAGCTCGCAGCGCCGCGCGTAAAGCGCGCGCGAGAGTGGCAACTGCTCGTCGATCCAACCGCGGCGCGAGTACTCCTCGAACAGGCGCTGGCCGAGCGCGCTCGCGCACTGGTCGGTGTTCTGCTTCGCCGCAACGAGTTGCGCCACGATCTCTGCCGGGCCTGCGGCCCAGCCGAGCCGCGTGCCGGGGCAGAACGTCTTCGAGGTCGTCCCCGCCTGCACGACGACGTCGCGTCCCATGTTCCAGAGGCTCTCGAGCGCGGAGCCGTCGAAGCCGAGCTCGCGATACGCGACGTCCTCGACGATCAGGAACCCGTAGCGGCGCGCGAGCTCGACGAGCGCGACGCGGCGCTCGGTCGAGAGCGTGACGCCGGCCGGGTTCTGGTGATCCGGGATCGTGTAGAGGAGTTTCGGCCGCAGGCCCTTTGCGAGCCGTGCTGCGAGGTCGTCGACGTCGAGCCCGTCGTCGTCGAGCGGTACTGCTTCGACGTTCGCTTCGAAGCCGCGGAACGCCATGATCGCGCCGAGGTACGTCGGGCCTTCGACGACCACGGTGTCGCCCTTGTCGAGGAACGACTTCGACACGAGCTCGAGCGCCTCGATCCCGCCGCTCGTGACGAGGAGCTCGTCGTCGGCCGGGCGCGCGCCCTGCAGCGCTTCGATGCGAGACGACATCGCGTCGCGCAAGCCGGCGAGCCCGCGCGTCGGCGCGTACTGGAACGCCGCGACGTCCCCGGCGCTCGCGAGCTCCCGAAGGATGGTCGCCGTCTGCTCGGCGGGGAAGGTCTGCGGATCGGGGAATCCACCGGCGAAGGAGATGAGGTCGGGACGACTGACGTAGCCGAGGATGACGGCGATCCCGTCGCCCGCGTCGTTGCGCGTGCGCGCCGCGAACAGCTCCTCCCACCGCCGCGATTCGGGGGTCACCGCCATGGGCGGACGATAGCTCGTGTTGACTCGATCTTGCCCGCTCCTTAGGGTCGGTGGCAGGAGAGGAATGCGGCTCCTCTCAGCTCGGGTCATATCGAGAGTAGGGAGGAGCCATGGCACACGACGACGCGTTCACCCGCGGGACGTTCCTGAAGAAGACCGGCGCGGCCGGTATTGCCGTCGCGGGCGGCACGCTCTGGGCGACGGCGCCCGCGGCGGCGCGGGCGCGGCGCGTCGCGAAGGCGCAGACGCCGATCAAGCAGCTGATCGTCTCGTGCCAGGAGAACCGGTCGTTCGACCACTACTTCGGCTACGCGCCGCAAGTGCAGTCGGGAGGCTTCGGCCCGCCGGCCAACTACACACAGCCGGACGGCAACGGTGGCAGCGTGGCGCCGTTCGAGTTCACGGCGCTCTCCACGCCGGACATCCCGCACTCGTGGGGTGCGGTGCATCAACAGTGGGACAACGGCGCGATGGACGGCTTCTACACGACGGACGGCCCGAACGGCATGGGCTACTACACCGGCGCCGAGCTGCCCTTCTACTACAGCCTGTTCGACAACTCGGCGCTGTGCGCCAACTACTTCTGCTCGGTGCTCGGCCCGACGTGGCCGAACCGCTTCTACTTCGCAGCCGGCACCTCGGGCGGCATCACGACGAACAACGTGTGGGGCTACGGCGTCTTCGACTCCACGAACTACCCGATCATCCTCGACCTGCTCGACGAGGCCGGGATCACGTGGAAGATCTACAGCCTCGGCTGGGACAGCGTTCCGTACGGGAACACCGACAACGTCTTCGTCTTCTGGAGCAAGTACGCCAAGGACAACCGCACGCGCGCATCAAAGGGCGAATTCCTGAACGACGCGCGCAAGGGACAGCTGCCGCAGGTCTCGTGGGTAATCCCGAGCTACGCCCGCGGCTGGGACGAACATCCTCCCGCGGACGTGTCGGTCGGCATGGGACTACAGCAGGATCTGATCACGGCGCTCCGTCATTCACCGCAGTGGGACAGCTCGGCGTTCCTGCTCACCTACGACGAGCACGGTGGCTACTTCGACCACGTGGCGCCACCGCAATTCGACGCGTACGGCCTCGGGGTCCGCGTGCCGCTCTGGGTCGTCTCACCCCACGCAAAGAAGGGGCCCGTGCTCTCCGCGAAGCCGGCAGACCATGTGTCGACGCTGAAGCTGATCGAACGGCTACACGGCCTCCCGACGCTCGCCTCGCGGAACCACCAGTTCGACAGCTCGACGCCGACTGGCGGGAACTACCAGGCGAACGGTGCACCCGCGCCTCCGCGCGACGGCAACGACGGGCTCAGCGATCTGCTCGACCTGTTCGACTTCTGAGTCCCGCCGTTCAGACGAAATGGCGGTGCCGGGAGACCGGCACCGCCGGCCAGCCCGCACGCGAGCGGCCGATACGCTGTGCCGTCGAGCCCCCGTAGCTCAGTGGATAGAGCAGCGGTTTCCTAAACCGCGTGCACAAGTTCGATTCTTGTCGGGGGCACTTGGCGGACGGTCAAGCGTAAGGGGCGGACCCGCCAATCTGCGGGTCCGCCCCTGCTGTCGCTGCTCTACGGGCCTTGCAGGTACGGCACGAGGACGTCGCAGAAGAGGCTGTCGTCCAGGAGATCGGGATGTGGCCCATGTAGCCCAGACGCCGTCTCGGAGATGAAGTCACCCACCGGATTGCTTGGAACCCCGGTGTACTCGAAGACATCGACCAAGGCGACAGGCCCAGCATCACGAGTCAACGTCGGGCCACCGGTGATCGACAACTTCTCAAACAGACCCCCGGCGGTACTCATGATCGTGACCGTCCCCGCCACCGCGTCGATCACGGGCGGCGACGTTGGCCTCACCGGCCCGGCGAAGGAGAGCGTGGCTGACCTCCCATTGTCGGCCGTGAAGACGCCGAACCAGGTGCCGCTCATGAAGAAAGTGCCGTCGCCCGTGTCGCGGACGACCGACGTGCCGTGAACGACGGCTGTTCCCGAGATGCCGCACTGGTTGTGTTCGGGGACCGTGAACGAGAACTGTGCGACCTCCGTCGATCCCGCCGCGAGACCCGTCCCCGCGGTGACGCACGCCAGCACCGTCGCGCTGGCTAGCAGTAGAAGCTTCCTTCGCATGACCTTGCCCCTTCCTGTCGGATTTGTTCAAGCTCGCAACCGAGGCGAGGAATCCAAATGCCATTCCCGTCGCCAGGGAGAAGTTGCGCCGTTCGAGCTAGGCGCCGGCGGCCACGCGCGGTCCCCGCTCGCGGATCGAGACGAGGACGAGCGTGCCGACGATCGCGATCAGCAGCGCCGCGAACGCGGCGCCGATCGAAGCGTCGCGGAGGTCGAAGCCGCTCGGTTTGACCACGCGCACGATCTGCACCGGCGCGGGGGCAGTCGTCGGCGACGACTGCTTCGGTAGGTATTTGCCGTCGCCGAGGTAGTTCGGCGACGCGACGACGACATGCGTCGACTGCCCCGTGTCGGCGTTCCCCGGCTCGTGCAGTGCGAACGCCGCCGACGGTAGCGCGAGGGCGACGACGGCGACAACGGTGGCGGCGAGCTTCGCGTGCATTTCGTTCCTCCTGCTGGGGGCCGCCCTGTGCGGCCCGGCACGTGGAGGCTGCGCGACGCCGATCAACGGCTGCTCGCAGCAACCTCAACGGTGCCTCAATCGGGTTTTGCTGGCGACCGCGGCGGTGCTAGCGTCGAGCCTCGATGCTGGAATTTCGTTTGCTCGGGACGCTCGAGGCGACGGGCAACGACGGCAGACCCCTTTCGATCGGTCGCGGCAAGGAATGCGCGCTGCTCGCCTACATGCTGCTCCACCGGAACGCAGCGGTCCCGCGGGAAGCGCTGATCGACGCGTTGTGGGCGGATGATCCGCCTCCGAGCGCTGCGCACGCGCTAGACGTCTACGTCTCGAGGGTGCGGAAAGGGCTCGGCGTCGTCGGGTTGCTGGAGACGCAGAGCGGTGCACTGAGGCTAAACGTCGCCGACGAGAATCTCGACGTCGCGCGGTTCGAGCGGCTGCTGTCCGAGGCGCGCAGCGCGCGCGATCCTGCCTCGCGACTGGCGCTCGTTGAGCAGGCGCTGGCGCTCTGGCGAGGACGCGCGCTCGCCGATGTCCTCGACGAGCCGTTCGCGCGGCCGGAGAGCGAGCGGCTCGAGGAGGAGCGGCTCGTCGCGGGCGAGGAGCGGCTGGACGCACTGCTGGCGCTCGGCCGCCACGACGAGGCGGTCGGCCGGCTCCAGGCGCTCGTCACGGCGCAGCCGCTGCGGGAGCGCCCGCTCCGCCTGCTGATGCTCGCCCTCTACCGGGCCGGGAGGCAGGCCGAGGCACTCGCTCTCTTCAGTGACGTACGGAAGACGCTACGCGACGAGCTCGGACTCGAGCCCAGCGCCGAGCTGCGTGAGCTTCAAGCAGCGATCCTGCGTCAGGACGAGACGCTCGCTGCGCCGCCCCGCCAAGAGCCGCCGCCGGCGCGTCCTCTCTTGGCGCGGGTCAAGTCAAATGACGGTCGCCGGCGACGTGCACTGCTCACCCTCTGTCTCGGGCTCGCGGTCGCCGGAGCGATTGCAGCCGCAACCTTGCTCGCAACCCGGGGCTCCCCTCACCTCTCGCAGATCGACTTCAACGGGGTCGGTGCTATCGATGCGGGTTCCGGCCGGATCATCGACGAGGTGATCCCGTCTGCGTCCCCGGGTCGCCTGGCAGTCGACGGGAACGTGGTTTGGACGGCAAATGAGGCCAATGACACTGTCTCGCGGATCGACCTGTCGACGGCGAGCGTCGTTCGAACGATCCCCGTCGGCAGTAGCCCGAGCGGCATTGCCGTCGGGGCCGCGGCCGTCTGGGTCGCCAACACTCTTGACGGCACTGTTTCGCGCATCGACCCGGCCACGAATACGCGCATCGGGACGACTCACGTCGGGCACGCTCCCACGGCAGTCGCGATCGGGCTCGGCGCTGTCTGGGTTACGAATGCGGGCGACCGCACCCTGACGAAGATCGATCCGAAAACGGGACACGCGCTCGCGACGTTCCCATCCGGAGCCGACGGCCAGGGCCTCGCAGTCGGGGCCGGCTCGCTCTGGGTCGTGGACCAATCCGGCGACGGCGTCGTGCGAATCGATCCGCGCGCAAGGCGGATCATCCACACGATCCCCGTTGGGACGGGGCCGGTTGCTGTCATCTACGCGTTCGGTTCGATTTGGGTCGCGAATTCGTTCGACGGCACGATCTCGCGCGTCAACCCGCGAACAAACGTCGTCACCGGCACGACCGACGTCGGCGGCGCACCAGTGGGTGTCGCCGCCGCAGGCGGACGTGTCTGGACAGCGGACAGTTCCACCCAGCGGATATTCGCGATCGATCCTGCGACGAACCTGGTGGCCCGCCGAATCAACGTAGGCAGCCCGCCGGTCGCAATCGCTGCCGGCAAGAACGCGGTGTGGATGTCTGTACAGCCTGCGCCGGGTACCCACCGCGGTGGAACGCTGCAGATCACCTCGCCGTCTGGATACCTCGACTCGATCGACCCGGCCGTGGCCGACACACCCGAGAGCTGGAGCATGGTGATCATGACCAACGACGGGCTCGTGACGTTCCGGCGCGCCGGTGGAAGCGACGGCACACAGATCGTCCCCGATCTGGCCGAGTCGATTCCGGAGCCGCAGAACGGCGGCACCACGTACACGTTCGAGCTCAGGCGCGGAATTCGCTACTCCACTGGCAGAACCGTTCTGCCGGCAGACTTTCGCTCCGCACTCGAGCGCCTCTTCAGGCTGCACTCGCCCGGGACCGGGTACTACGAAGGCCTTATCGGCGCGGCTGCCTGCACGGCGAGCCCGCGCCACTGTGACCTCTCGCGCGGCGTCGTCACCGACGCCGCCTCTCACACCGTGAGTTTTCACCTCACCGCGGCCGACCCGGAGTTCTTGGACAAGCTCGCGCTTCCGTTTGCAGACGCCGTTCCGTTTGGCCGCGCCGGCGCTCTCCCGGCCGCGACAGGTCCGTACGAGGTCGCGGACTACCAACGGCACCGCAGCGTGACGCTCGTCCGGAACCCGTACTTCAAGCTCTGGTACGCCGCAGCCCAGCCCGCCGGGTTCCCCAATCGGATCGTCTGGCACGCGGCCGTACCCCTCGGCGCCGCGACGGACGCCGTCCTGGGAGGTCGCGCCGACCTGATGTTCCCGAATCCGCCTCCCGGGCGTCTGGGCGAGATCCGGACGCAGTACGCAAGCCAGGTGCACTCGCATCCGGTTGCAAAGGTTGCCTACGTCTTCATGAACACGCACGTGCCGCCCTTCAGCGACGTTCGCGTTCGGCGTGCTCTCAACTACGCGCTCGATCGAACCGAGATCGTACGGCTCCAGGGCGGGCGCCAGTCTGCCGAGCCGACCTGCCAGATCCTTCCGCCGCTGCTTTCCGACCACCGTCCGTACTGCCCGTACACCCGCAATCCCAACAAGAGCGGTGCGTGGACCGCCCCCGATCTCGCCAAGGCGCGGAGACTCATCGCCGCAAGCGGCACGCACGGCATGCGAGTCGTCGTCTGGTCACTCGACCGCGAGCCCTTCAAGAGCGAGATGCGCTACGTCACGAGCGTCCTGGGTCTGCTCGGCTATCACGCCTCGATGAGGTTTCCGGGCGACGATGTCTATTTCGGAAAGGTCGGCGACTCGAGAAGCCGCGCCCAGGTGGGCTTCATAGGCTGGAGCGCCGACTACGCGGACCCGTCCGACTTCATCGACAACCAGTTCCGCTGCGGCGCGTTTCTCGCAGGCTCACCGAACAACGTCAACCTCTCTGAATTCTGCAACGCGGCAACGGACGCACTGATCGCAAAAGCCGAAGCCCTCCAGGTAGCCGACCCACAGGCCGCCGGCCGCCTCTGGGCCCTCAGCGACAGACAGATCGTCGACCGCGCCTTGTACGCCCCCCTGTTCGTGCCACGCGCAATCGACTTCGTCTCCAAACGCGTCGGGAATTACCAGTTCAGCCCGCAGTGGGGCGTCCTCATCGACCAGCTCTGGGTGCGCTAAACCGCGCGCACACGTTCGATTCTTGTCGGGGGCACTGATCCGGTCGACAATCAGATAGAGGTTTCGAAGACGCGGGCGAGTTGTGTTCGCGAACGAATGCCGAGCTTCTCGTACACATGGCCGAGGTGGAATTCGATCGTCTTGACGCTGAGGAAGAGGGCCGCAGCGGTCTCGCGGTTTGTTGCGCCGTCGGCAACGAGCGCGGCAACCTGCAACTCCTGGGGAGTGAGCATGTCGATCGTCCGTTGCTCGCCCGCGCGCACCGTCTGACCTGAGGCGCGCAGCTCTACGCGCGCACGTTCCGACCATGGCTCGGCGCCGAGGCGGTCGAACGTCTGGAGCGCGCTGCGCAGTCGTTCCCGCGCTTCGGTGCGTCGTCCGGCGCGCCGCAGCCGCTCGCCGTACGCGAGCTCGGTTCGACCATGCTCGAACGGCGTCGGCACCTGCGCGTGCAGAGCCAGAGCGTCCCGGAACGACTCTTCAAATGCGGGACCGATTGTGAGCATTCCGCGGCATCGAGCGGCCGCTGCGCGTGCCGAGACTCGGCCGGTGGCTTCGGCTTGGGTTTCGAACATGTCGAGGGTTGCTGAAGCGCGCGCGGTCTCGTCGGCGCGAACGTACGCCTCGATCAAGTCCGGGACCGCGTGAACAATCCAAGGTTCGCCGATCTCACCGTCGCGGAGAATTCGCTCGACTGGTTCGAGTGCGACGATCGCGTCCGCGGGATTGCCGCGTCCGAGCTCGAGTAGGCCGAGGGCGGCGCCCGCGTAAGCCGTCGCCATCAGCAGGCCGGATGCGGTATCGGCGTCGAAGGCCTCTCGCGCGTGTGCGCGACACTCGTCGTCGCGTCCGAGTGCTGCCTCGATGCGTGCGAGCGTTGCGCAGGCGTGGCCCCGTTCCGCCGGCACACGCGTCTCCTCGAATAGGGCAATCGCCTCGTGCGCATTGGCCAGGGCTGGCACCCATCGCCCAACACGGAAGTCGAGCTCGGCGAGGGCATGGAGGGACTGCGGCAGGTGACGAAGCGCTCCGCCACCTCGTTGCACCTCGACAGCCCACGTCAACACGGCGCGGGCCGCGCCATATTCCTCGACCCAGACGAGCGGCCACGCGACGACAGCGCTGTTTCGGTGCCCGACGGTCAAAACGCCCGTAGGGACCTCGTCTGCAAGTTCGAGCACGAGCGACCTCCCGTCAGAGGCGCCGGCGAGCACCTTCCCAAGCGCGTGAGCGGCCCGCTCGACCAGCACGCGCGGCCTCGCCGAGTCGCCGAGCGCCCACGCTCGCTCTGTCAGCTCGACGATCGCAGTTGCGTCCAGGCGGTGCAACGGCAGGTTGGCGGCGAGACAAAGCATTGCTGCTGCCCACGTCGGGTCGAGGCGAGCAACCTCTTCTGCGCCGTCGAGGAGTATGAGGTACGAGGACTCGACCTCGCCCGCGGTGTTCCGGAGGCTCGCGATGAAGGTCACAAGACGCGCGCGCACAAGAGGATCGTCGATTAGATCTCCTGCGTCTCGTGCAACTACCTCGCTTCTTGCGAGTGCCCCAGTCTCCTCGATCGCGCGGGCCGCCCGCACCAACCGCGTCCCGCGCACCTCCCGCTCAGGTGTCAGGGAGGCGGCCCGCTCGAGTGCGGCGGCCGCGGGCCCGAACGCTCCTCTGACGAGCGCGCGCTCTGCGGCCAGGTCGAGCTTGGCTGCGACGGCCTCATCGGGGCCGAGCGCGGCGGCCGCGAGATGCCAGGCACCACGATCGGGATCGTCGTCGGTTTCCGCAAGCGCGGCGTGCGCGAATCGTCGCTCGGAGGCACCGGCGCTGTAGTAGGCAGCCGACCGCACCAGCGGGTGACGGAACGCAACGGTATTCCCCTCGATTCGAATGAGGCCGAGTGTCTCGACCTCGTCGAGCACGCCCTCCTCGATGCCGAGTCGCCGAAGCGCGTCGAGCACGAATCCCGCAGTACCGGAGCCGTCGGCAGCGGCGACGACCGTGGCCCGTCGTGCAGGATCGCTAAGCGGCGCGAGCCGGGCGACGAAGGCTCGCTCGAGTCCGTTCGCGGTCGGAAGTGGCTCGACCAGCCGTTCGATCCCCGCCAGTTGCCCCGCGGTCAGCAAATGTGGAAGCTCGACGAGGGCGAGTGGATTCCCGCGCGCCGCATCAAGCAGCCCAGCAGTGACTTCGGCCGCGATCGCGCCCGAGCCTGCGAGCACGCGTGCCGCGTCTCGAGCGGCGAGTGGCCCCACGAGAAGCGTCTCGGCACCGGGAAGCTCCAACACAGATCCGACTGCCCCACCCCGCTGAGCGGCCAGGACGACGACGGGAAGCGACGAGAGCCGCCGTGCAGCAAAGGCGAGAGCATCGCGGGACGCGGCGTCGATCCATTGCAGATCGTCGACTACAACCAACAGGGGCGCATCCTGCGCGGCCATGGTGAGGAGCGCGAGTGTGGCCACATTGACCGCGAGTCGGTCGACCGCTCCGAGTGGCCGGAGGCCGAGCGCCGAGGCGAGCACATCCGCCTGCCCGTCGGGCAGTGCGTCGAGCCGGTGCACGATCGGGCCCAGGACATCGACGAGCGCGGCGTACGGGAGCTCAGCCTCGGACTCGATTCCATGCGCCTGGACAACAGTCATTCCGTCCGCACGCGCTACCGCCCACCGTAGAAGCGTCGTCTTTCCTATCCCGGGATCACCGACGAGGACGATCGCTTCGCCGTTGCCGCCGCGCGCTGCGGAGACCGCCGACTCGAGGCGGGCACACTCGGCATCCCGACCGATCGGCACGCCGCAATCTTCCTCCTCGGCAGCCGAGAAACCTAGGGAAATCCCCGGCGCGAGCCCGAGCTGCGAGTCGTACGGTCGAAGTCCGTGTTCTCGCGGGGTGGCGCCGTCTTTGTGGAGCCTCATCGACGAAAGGAAACGTGTGATGCTCGTTCATCGTCTCATGCACATCCTCACCGGCCGGCGAACGGTTGCCGTGATCGCCGCGGCGGGGCTCGCTGCAGTGCTTGCAGCGGCAGCATCCGCGACGACGCCGCCGACACTGACCGGAGAGTTTCTCCTCGGTGCTCCGGTCGTGAGCGCGACCTGCAGTCCGACAGGGGTCTCGACACTCTCGTATTCCGTCTCCGGGAACGTGGCCGCCGGCCCGTATCCCGGCACGTTCACCGAGACCGGGATCGCGACGATCAACCCGCTGACGGCGCAGATGTTCACCAACGGCTTCGAATGGGGTCCGGTCACGAGCTTCGACGTCTTCTTCACGATCGACTCGCCCACTGGGCAAGTGACGGGGACGAAGCAACTCGTTCTGCAGAATTCCGTGTTCGGCAGCTGTTGGGATCTGAGCCCAGGCCATTTCCGCGCGCTCAATCCCGATGCGACCGGTTACGGACTGCACTACGACGCCACGATCGCGACCGGCAGCGCGCTCTACGGGGACAGCGGTGACGCGGGCGTATTGCTCAACGACTGCCTGGGCGCCTGCGGCGAGACGACCGATGTCTTCAACGAGGCTTTCCGGTCGTCGTCTCTATCCACATTCCCCCTTGCAACGACCGGACAAGTCACCGGTGGAGGGCAAATCACTTCTGGTGCGACGTTCGGCTTCACGGCCAAGAGCGACGCGAACGGGATGAAGGGCACCTGCGCCGTCATCGATCAGTCGTCCGGCACCAAGCTCAAATGCACGGACGTCACTGCGTTCTATGCAAGCGGCGACAATGTGACGCTCTACGGCGATGCGCTCGTCAACGGCGTGCCGAAGAGCTACAGGATCGACGTCGCAGATAACGCCGAGCCGGGCGCCGGCGCAGATACGTTCGCGATCCAGGCGGGCGGATACAGCACGTCGGGCACGCTCACGCAGGGGAACGTTCAGCTTCACGGCTAGCAACACGAGTCCCGCCACGAGTGAGGGGCGTCTCGCCTCTCACTCGGAGCGGGACTCTTGCGGTCAACCCGGGACGGCGGTGAAGGGGTTGCTGTACTCGGAACGGCGGCGGGGATCGGTGATCCTGTCCTTGGTCAGACCGACCCCGAGGATGTAGTTGCCGGATCCCCACGAACCCGTGTAGCCGGTGCCGGCGAACGACTGGAGATCGTACGCCGTCGGCGTCACGGTCGGGCCGCCGCCACTGGCGTTGTCGACCCTCGGGGTGGGAGAGCACTGGCGTCCGTACCGCGTCGTCCAGCAGACACGGATCGAATAGCTGCCGGCCTTCGGATACTCGGCGTGAGAGCCTTTAGCGACGTAAACAACGGGATGGCCGCCGGCCGTCGACAGTGCCGACCAGGCGATCCACTTGCGGCCCTGGTGCTGCGAGTACAGCGCTCCGAGCGGCGCGCCGTTCTCGAGCACGACGGTGACGCCTTCCCAGTCGGCCTCGTGTTGGTCGTAGAAGTCGTTGTACAGGTAGAGGAACCAGTACTCGATCGCGACGCGGCCTACCGCGGGCTGGTAGGCGAGATGGAAGTAGACGGTCGGCCGGGGCCGCGTCAGCTCGAGTTGGCGCTCGATGCTCGGGTACATCGTCGCGCGCAGGTTGGGCTCGGCGCCCTGGATGTCGAGGTACGACGCTTGGGATGTGACGGGCAGCGAGAAGAGCGTCGGCTGCGCTGGGCTAAGTGTCCCGTGCGGCGGCGAGCCGCTGCGGAGAACGGCCTTCGTGAGGTAGTCCTCGAGTCGCAGCGGGCGGTATCGCTCGCCGGTCGCGAGGCGGAGCACCGGCGCATACTTCGCTGCGAGCTGCACCGCACTCGCTGCCGGGCGCGGGCCGAGGGCGCGATGAGCAAACGTGCAGGTAACCGTCTCGCCCGAGCTGAGCGCGACCGTCGCGGTGGCGGAGGCAGTGTCGACCGTGGTGCCACCCGAGGGATCGGCACACGTGAGCGCGGTCATCGTTTTGGGCTGGCCTGCCACAGCCCCCGTCTCGACCAGCCGGTACGTCCCGTCTGCGAGACCCGAGATCGTCTTGGTGCTACTGGAGGAGCCCAGCTGGAAAGACTGTCCGACGCCTGAGTAGGACCACGCGACACCCGGCGGTGTCGGGTCCGTGAGTAGCCGAACGACGATCGAGCCGGCAGCGCCCTCGGCCGCGCCTGCAGTCGACACAGCGACGCCGAGGCAGACTGCCGCAAACGCAATTCGGAACAAAGCGGGAAGTGACAACTTCACTGCCCAGCGCACTCTAAGGTCTTCGGGCGTGCGTCTCGCTCCTGAAATCATCACAGGCATGCAGCAACTGGCTGTCGAGCAACGACGGCTGCTTGGGCGGCGCGCGCCATGGCATGTTGGCGACATCGCGTGGGGCCTTCGTCAGCACGAGGGCCGCGAGTCGGAGTGGAAGATCCGATTGTGGGTCGAGGATGGCCGCGTCGTCGCGTGGTCATGGCTCAAGGATGACCAAGGGAGGCTCGAGCACGACGTCCATCCCGAGCACCTCCACCTGCTCGACGAGATCCTCGCTGAGCCTGCTGCGACGGTGGGGTTCGCATTCGAGGACGACGGGCCAACGCGGACGGCGCTCGAGCGCCACAGCTTCACCGAACCCGGGGAAACGTTGCACTTCTACGCGCGCGACGTTCCTAAAGCGCCCGACTTGCTGCCGCTTCCGGATGGCTTTCGCTACCGGACGGTCGACAGCCCGGACATCGCGGAGCGAGTTGCGATTCACCGCGACGTCTGGGCACCTTCCCGCGTCACGGAATCGAGTTACGTCAACGTTCGCGCGGCGTGGCCGTATCGCGCATCACTGGACTGTGTCATCGAGTCGTCGGACGGTCGCTTCGCCGCGTACGCGCTGCTCTGGCCGGACGACGAGAACGGCGTCGGCGAGCTCGAACCTGTCGGTGTCCGCGAAGAGTTCCGGCGACGCGGCCTCGGTGCCGCTGTCTGCACATACGCACTGCGTCTATGGCACGACGAGGGTGGCCGCAAGGCGATCGTCTACTGCATGACCGACGGCGCGTGTGCTCTGTACGAGTCGCTCGGCTTCCAGTTGCACGCCACGGTCCGCGGGTACGCACGACAACCGGCTCAGCCCACCACCCAAGGATGACGGAGTGAACGGCCCTCGGCCCCCGACGTTTTACGCATCGCTCGATTTCAACGCGCCGCTCTCCGACGTGCGCGCCGAGACGATTGTGCGCGCGCTGGCCGGATGCGAGCCAGCCACCATCCTGGACATCGGTTGCGGTTGGGGCGAATTGCTGCTCCGGGTTGTCTCGGCATCTCCGGCGGCTCGCGGCTGTGGCATCGACTCCGATCCGGCCGCAATCGCACGCGGACGCGCGAATGCAGCGTCCCGCGGACTCGCGGACCGGGTCGTGTTCGTCGAGAGTCCCGCGCCAACGGAGCACGAGCCGGCCGATGTGGTGATCTGCATTGGCTCCGACCATGCGTGGAGCAGCCAGGCGGATGCGCTCGCCGCACTTCACGCGTTCGTTCCGCCGGGCGGGCGCCTGCTCTTCGGCAGCGGCTTCTGGGAGCGACCGCCTTCAGTCGATGAGGCCGCGACCCTCGACATGGCGCCTGACTCGCTGCCTGACCTGGCCGGGCTCGTCGACCTTGCGATTGCCGCCGGCTACCGCCCGCTCTTCGTCGAGACGGCGAATCGCGACGAGTGGGAGCGGTTCGAGTCCGGTCATCTCGCGGATTGGGAACGGTGGCTACACCGGTACGGCGACGAGCCGGAAGCTGCCGAGATCCGTGCGAAGGCCGACACACATCGCAATCAATGGCTCCGCGGCTATCGGCATCTCCTCGGCTTCGCGTACTTGACCCTCGGTCGCCCTCTGGCACACAGCGCACCCGCGTAGTGGAGACAGCCACCCGGCGGCTGCTGGTGCGCAGTACGACGAAGTACCTCGGCGGGCTGCATCGTGCGCTCTACCGGATGAGCGGCGGCCGGATCGGCGGCCGCCTCTGGGACCTCCGCGTCGTCCTTCTGACGACCACCGGACGACGGACAGGGAAGAAGCGAACCGTGCCGCTCTGCTCGCTCCGGCACGGGGAAGACCTGGTCGTGATCGGATCGTACGGTGGCCTCGACCAGGCGCCGGCCTGGTGGCTGAACCTCCAGGCGAATCCGCATGCCGAGCTCGCCGTAGGGCGTGAGAGGCGCACCGTCACCGCACGCAACGCCGCCTCGGACGAGCGCACCCTCCTCTGGACAGAGGTGACGGCCCGGGCTCCGGGCTACTTGGAGTACGAGCGCCGAACGACGCGTGAGATCCCGGTCGTCATCCTTCAACCTCGCTGATCACGGCCGCGTGCGAACGTAGATCTGTGCGCGATCGAGGGAGCAACCAACCGCTCAGTCATCGCTACCGAATCCGGCCGGGGCGCCTCTGGACGCGGGAGCGTGGGCTCGCGCTCGCATTGATAGCCGTTATCGGCCCCGGGGTGCTCGCGGGACTCTCCGACGACGATCCCGCCGGCATCACGACGTACTCGATCCTCGGCGCCGACTTCGGCTACCGCCTGCTGTGGACGTTGCTTGCCTCGACAGCAGCGCTCGTCCTCTTCCACAACCTCGCTGTCCGGCTGGGCGTGGCGACAGGCAAGGGCCTCGTCAGCGTCATTCGACTCCGTTACGGCGTCAGAGCCGGCTTCGGCTCCGCCGTGTTCCTCCTGGTCGCGAACCTCGGCACGACGGCCGCCGAGATGGCCGGGATTGCCGCCGGGCTCGAGATCGGGGGTGTGTCCCGGTACGTGAGCGTGCCGGTGGCCGCAGTTGCCGTGACCGCGCTCGTCCTCGGCGGCACCTTCCATCGAGTCGAGATCGTCTTGCTCGTCGTCTCCTCGGTCTTCATCACGTACATCGCGTCCGGCATCCTCTCCCATCCGCATTGGGGCCAGGCCGCCCGGGGACTCGTCGTTCCCGGGCTCCCGCTGCAGCGGCACGCGATCCTGGTCGCCACGGCGACGCTTGGTACGACGCTCGCTCCGTGGGGGCTCTGCTTCATCCAGTCGTACGCCGTCGACAAGAAGTTGAAGCCGAAGGACTGGAAGTTCGAACGCATCGACGTCGCGGTCGGTGCCGTCGCGACGGGCGTCATCGGCTTCTTCGTCGTCGTGGCGTGCGCCGAGACGCTCTTCCGCAACCACCAGCACGTGAACGATGCATCGAACGCGGCGGTGGCGCTCGCGCCGCTCGCAGGTCATCTCGCCTCGACCCTGTTCGGCGTCGGACTCGTCGGTGCCGGCCTGTTGGCCGCCGCCATCCTGCCGCTCGCGACGTCGTACTCGGTCGCGGAATCGTTCGGGAAGGAAGGGAGGATCGACGGGAACCTCCGGACCGATCCCATCTTCTTCTCGACCTACATCGCGATGACAGTCGTTGCGGCAGCGATCGTCCTCATCCCGGGCGCGCCGCTCGTCCCGATCCTCTTCCTCACCCAGGCGCTGAACGCCGACATGCTCCTGCCGTTGCTCGCGATGATCGCCCACCTGACTCGCGATGCCGAGTTGATGGGCGAGCTCCGGATCAACCGTGTAAGCGCCTTCGCGGCATGGGCCACGACGGCGCTCATCACGTTCACCGTCGTCGCGCTCGGCGTGTTCAGCGTGCTTCCGGGTAAGTAGTCAGGGCCGCGTGAGGAAGAGCCGCTTCTCCTTACCGAGCTGCGTCGCCCATTCGATCCGCGTCGCACCAGCGAACGCGAGGTAAGCGCGCAGCGCCGTGCGCATCGCCTCCACGAACCCGTCCGCCTTCCGCGGGTCGAAACCGTTCTCCCACCAGACGCCGAGCACCTGAACGCGGCGGCCTGCACGGTCGATTCGCGGCTCGATGCGGCCGACGAGACGATCGCCGAAAAGGATCGGGAGCACGTAATACCCCCACCTGCGCTTCGCCTCCGGGACGTAGACCTCCCACACGTAGTCGAAGTCGAACAAGGGACGCAGCAGCTGGCGGTCCCACATGAACGGATCGAGCGGCGCGAGGAACGCGACCGACGCCGGCGGTTCGGGCGGCGCTTCGAGCAGCCCGACCTCTTCACGCAGCACGAACCGCTCGCCGCGCACGCCCTCGACGTCGACCGGAACGATGTCGCCCCGCTCCACGAGCTCGTCGCGCAGCGCGACCCGGCCCGGATGGCCCGGCCGATCCGGATCGGGCTTCGCCTTGCCGAGCCCGAGCCACAACTCGCCTGAGCCCGTCTTCCCCAACAAGCCGTGCGCACGGAAGCGCGACAGCAGCTTGTGCCGGTACTGCTCGCGGACCGGCACCTCGTGCGCGAGCAGCTCCGCCGGGAACAACCGCTCGATCAGGTCGTAGACGCGCCTGTTTCCCTCCCTGCGCGCGAGCCCGATCACCCCACTGACGGAATACGCCTCGAGCACGGCGCGCGCGACGTTCGTCGGCGCCCACCACCAATCGACCGTCGGCCCGCGCTCGAAGTCGAGCGTCGACAGCGGGCCCTCTTCACGAATCCGTTCGAGGATCTTCGTGGCGACGTCGGCGTTCTCGGCGAGAATGCCCTGCTGGAACCGTGGCGCGTTGAACTTCCACGACACGCTGTACCACGGCAGCTCGCGCGTCGGCAGAATCGAGAGTCCCTTGTTGTACGCCTCGAACAGCTCGCGACGCCCGTAGAGGAGCTCCTCGCACCATGCGGGGTCGTAGTCGGCGACGCGCGCGTGCAGCACGAGATCGTGGTTCCGGCCCGCCACCGACAGCGGATCGAACTGGATCGAGCCGAGCCGCCGAAAGACCTCGAGCACCGCGTCCTGACCGCCTGCGACCGATCGCGCGGGTCCGAGCAGGTGGCGCGAGACGAGAAACCATCGTGCAGCGTCGGCTGAGACCTCCACGGGCGGCACCGTATCCGGAGGATCAAGGCCACCGGCATCCGAGCCGATGAAGAGAGCATGCGCACCCGGCTCAGCCGGCCGTTCGACCGCGCCGCGGGCGCGGGTCTCGCGGCCTTCCTCTTCATCGTCTTCGTCGACCTCGGCACGAAGAGCTACGCCGACTTCACGACGAGCAATGGCTTCGTCGTGTTCAACCACACGCGGAGCAGCGACTTGCCGCAACGGATCGGGATGTCACTGCTCGCAGTGGTGGTCATGTACGGGCTCGCACTCGGCGCCCACCGCCTCCGCATCGGCCGTCTCTGGGGCGGCTGGATCGGCGTCGGACTGCTTACCGGCGGTGTGCTCAGCAACGGTGGGTCGTACCTGATCTGGAGCGGAGGCGTTCCGGATTTCATCCGTCCAGGCGGCGACTTCATCTGGAATGTCGCCGACTTCGCGATCGGCATCGGCGTCACCGGCGGGATCGTCGCCGTCGCGGCGACGGCGGCCGTCGCGTTCGTGCGCGAGCGGCTCCCAGCGCGAATCGCATAGGGCTAGTTCCTGCAATAGGGGCATACGGCACGTGGAGGGCGCATCGGCCCAGGTGTGCCGGGCACGATCATGAGCTAGAGGCTCAGGCGTGAACGGACGGCTGCGGCGCGGGTCTGTCGGCGCCGACCCGGGGCAGATAGACCCGGATCACCGTGCCGCCCTCGGGACGGCTCTCGAGGCCCATCGTCCCGCCGCTCTGCTTGACGATGCCGCATACCGCGGCGAGACCGAGCGCCATCCGCTCGCCGCCGTCGCTCCGCCTGAAGTACGGCTCGAAGGGCCGCTCATGCGCCTCCGCCGCCATCCAGACGCCGGTGTCGGACACCGAGAACATCACGTAGAGGCGCGACTCGTGGTCGGCCGTTCG
>Ga0193728_1000175_pt1 | contig 28873 bp, 33 predicted proteins | sample U1c1metaG_FD_143037 | JGI IMG/M metagenome (GOLD analysis project Ga0193728, IMG submission 143037) | Soil microbial communities from a riparian zone of the East river system, Colorado, United States - U1c1 | ecosystem: Environmental > Terrestrial > Soil > Riparian zone | place: USA: East River... | reverse complement strand
AACGGGAGGCGCAGCTCGCCGCACTGGCTGGCTACGCGGGGGAGGCCCGGAAGGCCCAGGGCCGGCTGGTGCTTGTCGCCGGCGAGGCGGGCGTGGGCAAGTCAGCGCTGGTCGAGCAGCTGCAGCGCGACCTGCCCGGCGACAGCTGGTGCTGGGGGGCCTGCGACGGGCTGTTCACCCCCCGGCCGCTCGGGCCGCTGTTCGACATCACCAGCAAGCTCGGCGGCGAGCTGCTGGAGCTGTGCCGCCGAGCCTGTGCCGCGCGGACGCGCCCCGGGAGGAGCTGTTCGGCGCGCTGCTCCGGCAGGTCAGCGAGCCGGACGGGCTGCACGTGGTGGTGGTGGAGGACATCCACTGGGCCGACGAGGCCACCATCGACCTGCTGCGCTTCCTCGGCCGGCGCATCCGCGACGCCAGCGTCCTGCTCATCGCCACGTACCGGGACGAAGGGTGAGCGCGGGCGACCCGCTCCAGATCGCGCTGGGCGACCTGGCCACCCAGCGGTCGGTCCGGCGGATCGGGCTGCCCGCGCTGTCGGCGGGGGCGGTGCAGGCACTGGCGCGGGACGGGGGGCTCGACGGCGCGGCGCTGTTCCGGCTGACCGGCGGGAACCCGTTCTACGTGACCGAGGTGGTGCAGTCCGGGACGGGCGAGGTGCCGGCCTCGGCCCGCGACGCGGTCCTGGCCCGGGTGTCCCGAGCTGAGCGCGGGCGCGCGGGCGGTGCTGGACGCCGCGGCCCTGATCGGCACCCGGGTCGAGCTGCCGGTGCTGGAGTCGGTCACCGGCGGCCCGGCGGCCGCGGTCGACGAGCTGCTGGCGGCCGGGCTGCTGGCCGGGGACGGCGGCGCGCTGCGATTCCGCCATGAGATCGCCCGGCTGGCCGTGCAGGGGGACGTCGCGGCTCACCGCGGCAGCCTCATCCACGCCCGGATCCTGCGGGCCCTCCGGGACCTGGGCACTGACGACGACGCCCGGCTGGCCTACCACGCGGATGCCGCCGGGGACGGCCCGGCCGCGCTGGCCCACGCCGTCGCGGCCGCGCACCGGGCGGTCGCCCTGGGCTCGCACCGCGAGGCGGCGGCCCAGTTCCGGCGGGCCCTGCGCTTTGCCGGCGGGGCGGACTCCGTACTGGTCGCGGAGCTGTACGAGGGCCTCGCCGGGGAGGCGGCGCTGCTGGACCGCTGGCAGGAGGCGGCCGATGCGCGGGAGCGGGCGCTCGCGCTGTGGCGCGCGGCCGGCGACCGGCGGCGGGAGGGCGACAACCTGCGGCTCCTGGTCCGCGAGCTGACGAGCCTGTGCCGCGGGGCGGACGCGGAGGCCGCGGCCCAGGCGGCGGTCGCGACCCTGGAGCCGCTCGGCCCGAGCGCCGAGCTGGCCTGGGCGCATGCGATGCTGGCCGGCCGGCGGGTGCTGGACGGGGATCATGAGGCGGCGATCGGCCTGGCGGCGGCGGCGCAGGACATCGCCGCGTCGCTCGGCCTGCCCGAGGTGCTGGCCAGCGCGCTCAACACCGAGGGATGTGCCGCGGCCGCCCTGGGCCGGGACTGGGCCGGCCAGCTGAGCCGGGCGCTGGACATCGCGGTCTCCGGCGGGCTGCAGGAGCAGGCGGGCCGGGCCTTCACGAACATCTGCGCCAGCTACGGCGACCGCCGGCAGTTCGCCGAGGCGGAGCGGCACTTCACCGCCGGCGTCGCTTACTGCGACGAGCATGACATCACCAGCTACGCGCGCTGTCTGCGCAGCGACCGGATCACCGTCCTGGAGCGGACCGGGCGCTGGGCGGAGGCGGTGGCGCTCAGCCGGGAGCTGCTCAGCCGCCCCAGCCCGTCCCCGATGAACCGCCTGGTGCCGCTCAACCTGATCGGCGTGATCCGGGCCCGCCGGGGGGAGCCGGGGGCCTGGGACTACCTCGACGAGGCGGTGGGCCTGGCCGACGGGACCGGCGAGCCGCAGCACATCGTCCGGGCCCGGCTGGCCCGGGCCGAGGCGCTCTGGCTGGACGGGCAGCGCGGCGCGGCCGCCGCGGAGGCCGAGCGCCGGTCATCCTCGGCCTGCTCGCCGCCGCCGCGCTCGGCGTGGCGGGCATCGCGCGCTACGAGCCGCGCCGCACCGACCCGCTGCTGGAACTGCGCCTGTTCCGCAGCGTGCCGTTCAGCTCGGCGATCGGGATGGCGCTCCTGGCCCTGTGCGGGTTCGGCGCCTTCCTGTTCGTGACCACCCAGTACCTGCAGGCCGTGCGCGGCCTGCCGGCGCTCGCGGCCGGGCTGTGCCTGCTCCCGGTCGGCGTGCTGGTCGTGGTGCTTTCCCCACTGGCCGGCCGGCTGGCCGGCACGCGCGGCTCCCGCCTGCCGCTGGTGGTCGCCGGGGGCGCGCTCGCGCTGGGCGGCGCCGCGTCGGCCTGGCTGGGACCAGCCACCCCGCTGCCGGCCGTGCTCGCCGTCTACCTGCTGTTCGGCGTCTTCCTGGGCACCGTCAACCCGCCGATCACCAACACGGCGGTCTCCGGCATGCCCCGCTCGATGGCCGGGGTGGCCGCCTCGCTGGCCTCCACCGGCCGGCAGGCCGGCACTACCCTCGGTGTCGCGATCTCCGGGACGATCGTGGGTTCGGCCCTGGCCCGCGGCGGGACGGCGTTCACCAGCGCGGAGCACGGCGTGTGGTGGACGGTGGCCGGGCTCGGCGCCGGCCTGGTGGCCCTGGGGCTGCTCAGTACCGGGCGCTGGGCGCGGGGCACCGCGGCGCGGGCGGCGGCGTCGTTCGAGCTCGTGGACGCCGCTGCCGCGGGCCCGGGCCCGGGCCGGTACGATGCGGCCCGCTGATGCGGGGAAGGGGCGAGGCGAGGATGGCAGCCGTTCTGCTGGCGCTGGCCTCGGCGGTCGGCTACGGCGGATCCGACTTCTGGGCCGGGCTGGCCGCGCGCCGGACGAGCGTCATCCGGGTCACCATCCTGGCCGAGGCCGTTGCCCTCTTGGTGCTGGCCGTGGTCCTGCCCTGGGACGGATCGCACCAGCCGTCCCTAGTTTCCCTGGCCTGGGGGGCTGCGGGCGGCGTCGGCGGCGCCGGCGGCGCCCTCGCCCTCTACCTGGGCTTCCGGAATGCCGCCTTCAGCGTCGCCGCCCCGGTCAGCGCCGTGGGCGCGGCGGGCTTCTCGGTGCTGGCCGGCCTGCTGCTCGGCGAGCAGCCCGGCGGGCTGGCGCTGACCGGCATCGCGCTGGCCCTGCCCGCCATCGTCGGCGTCTCGGCCAGCCAGCCCGCCGCCGAGGAGCGGCCCGCCGCCGATGAGCGGGCTGCCGCCGAGGAGCAGCCCGCCGCCGCCGGGCGGCCCGCCCCCGGCGAGCGGCCGGCCGCCGCGGGGCGGCACGCCCAGGGCGTGCTCTGGGGCCTGCTGGCCGGCGCGGGCTTCGGCGTGCTGTTCATCGGGCTGAACCGGGCCGGGTCCGGCGGCGGCCTGTGGCCGGTGGCCGCGGCCCAGGTCGCGGCGCTGGTCGTCGTCTGCGGCATCGGCGCGTTCACTCGCGACCTGCACCTGCCCGCGCCGGGCGCCCGCCGGCTGGCGGCCGCGACCGGCGCGGCGGGCGGCGCCGGCACCATCTTGTACTTCCTCGCCACCCAGGCCGGCCTGCTCGCGGTGACGGCGGTGCTCACGTCGCTGTATCCGGCGGTGACCATCGTGGCGGCCCGGCTGTTCCTGGGGGAGCGGCTGACCGTGCTGCGGCTGGCCGGGCTGGGGCTGGCGGCGGCGTCGGTCGGGCTCATCGCCGCGAGCGGCACCGGGTAGCGTCAACCGGCCGGCCGCGAACATCACGATCTGCGGCTGGCAGACCAGGCTGACCTTGATCGTGGGAGGACCGCTCACAGCAGAGGGTGAGCGATTGTCCCATGATCATGGCCCCGCTCGCCGTGGACAGGTTCGCGGCGCCACCGCCGGCGGTCAGGACGGGGACTGGGCTGGGCGGCCAGCGTTCTGCCTGAATGCCCGGCTGTCAGTCGAGTGCGGCGAACATGCCGGGCTCGTAGGAGCCGCCCTGGTTGTGCACGATCACGCTCATCCGGGTGGCCGCGTTGATCAGGCCGACCAGGCAGACCAGCGCGCCGACCTGGTCGTCGTCGTAGTGCTTGCGCAGCTGGGCCCAGGTCTCGTCGGACACGCCGGGGTCGGCGTCGGCGAGCCGGGTGCCCTCCTCGGCGAACGCCAGCGCGGCCCGCTCGGCCTCGGTGAACACGGTGGTGTGGCGCCAGGCGGCGACCAGGTTGAGCCGGAGCGGGGTCTCGCCGGCGGCCGCGCCTTCCTTCGTGTGGATGTCGACGCAGAAACCGCAGCCGTTGATCTGGCTGACCCGCAGCTGCAGCAGTTCCCGCAGGGTCCTCGGCAGCGTCGACTGCTCCAGGGCCAGCGAGGCGTTGTAGAACCGCTTGGCGACCTTGGCCGCGGTCGGGCTGTCGAACAGGTTGAACCGTGGTTCCATGACGTGGTCCTCCAATGTGGTGGTGCGTGCTGCTGCACTGGACGAACACAAGATGGCGGCGACCCGGCCGGTGTGACGGCACGGTGATGTGACGTGCGCCACCGGTCGCAGGTGTCACAAAGCGGTGGTGGCCGGCGTCTGGTGTGCGGCACAGTCGAGAGCGAGCGGGCAGGAGGCGGCCAGCCATGGGCGAGCACACCGGGGACACCGCCGGGCCGCGCGGCCGCATGGACCGCGTCACCGCGGCGTTCGTCGCCCACCGTAACCTGCTGTTCACCGTCGCCTACGAGATGCTCGGCTCGGCCGCCGACGCCGAGGACGTCCTGCAGGAGACCTGGCTGCGCTGGGCGGGCGTCGACCTGGATACAGTGCGGGACCAGCGTGCGTACCTGGTCCGGGTCACCACCCGGCAGGCGCTGAGCCAGCTGCGCACGCTGGGCCGGCGCAAGGAGTCCTACGTCGGCCCCTGGCTGCCCGAGCCGCTGCTCACCGCGCCGGACGTGGCCGAGGACGTCGAGCTGGCCGACAGCGTCTCGATGGCGATGCTGCTGGTGCTGGAGACCCTCGCGCCGACCGAGCGGGCGGTGTTCGTGCTGCGCGAGGTGTTCGAGCTGGATTACGACGAGATCGCCGAGGCCGTCGGCAAGAGCCCGGCCGCGGCCCGCCAGATCGCGCACCGGGCCCGGACACACGTCACGGCGCGCCGGCCGCGCGGGGCTGTGTCCGCCGCCGAGACCCGCGGCGCGCTCGAGGCCTTCCGGCGGGCGGTCGAGACGGGCGACCTGCAGGGCCTGCTCGACCTGCTCGCGCCGGACGTCGTCCTGGTGGGCGACGGCGGCGGGGTCAGGCAGACCGAGGTGTCGCCCATCGTCGGGGCCGGCCGGGTAGCTCGCGTGCTATCGGACGGCCTGCCCCGGCTGGCCGGCGCGGCGTCGGCCGAGGCGGTGCAGATCAACGGCGGCCCGGCCCTGATCATCCGGCTCGGCGGGGAGATCGACGACGTCGTGGCGATGCGGATCGACGACGGCTTGATTACCGGGATCTACGTCGTCCGCAATCCTGAGAAGCTGTCCCGTATCGAGCGGGAGACTGCGGTGCGCCGCTGAGCCAGGGAGGAACGTGATGGAGACCCGGGTGACTGAGATCGCCCCTGACATCTACCGGTGCTCCACTTACCTCAGCGGGGCCGGCCTGCTGCACAACCAGTTCCTGATCGACGCTGAGGAGCCGCTGCTGTTCCATGCGGGACTGCGGGGGCTGTTCGGTTCGGTATCGGCCGCGGTCGCGCGGGTGACGCCGGTCGAGCGGCTGCGGTGGATCACCTTCGGGCACGTGGAGGCCGATGAGTGCGGGTCGCTGAACTCGTGGCTGGCCGCCGCGCCTGATGCTCGGGTCGCGCACGGCGCGCTGGGCTGCCTGGCGCTGCGCGACCTGGCGGCGGCCTACGATGAGCGGCTGGACGGGGAACTGGCCCGGCTGCGCGGGCCGCTGCCCCCGTCGGGCGCCGGGGGCCGGGCGCCGTCGCGCTGGCCGGCCTAGATCGGGCCGTTGCGGCGGCCGGCCTAGATCTGGCCGTTGCGGCCGAGCCAGCTGCTGATCTCCGGCATGTGCTGCTCGAAGTTGCCCGGGGCGGAAATGTTGAGGAAGCCCGCCCGCGCAGCGCTGCGATTCTGGAAGTCGTGGGTAACGCCGCCCGGCGCGAGGACGAACGCGCCCTGGGCGGCGTCGACCCAGCTGTCGTCGACCAGGAAGCTGACCGTCCCCTCGATGACGTAGAACACGTCGTCCTCCGGGTGCGAGTGCGGACCGGGGCCGGGCGTGCGCGGGTCGAGCCACCATTCCGAGATGGAGTACATCCCGTCGCTCTCGGCGCCGTCCGCCTTGAACACGGCGGCCAGGCGCCCCATCGGGTAGGCGCGGCCCTCGCCGGGGGCGAGAACGATCCCGCCGCGGCGGGCCGGCGATGTCGGCTCTGCCATAGCTACCTCCGCATCGATGTTCTGAGGGCTCGAACTGAGTTTCGGGTCCGCTCGACTCCATGCTAACCCGGCGTGCGCCGGATATGGAGAGGGTGACGGCAGCGCTCGGGGGTCGCGGGATCGCTGGGAAGCCGCGCAGGACGTCAGGTTTTGCGGTCTTCCTCTCGTGGTGGCGGTTCCGCCGGCGTCCAGATCAGGCGGATTTGGTGGGGGCTGTGACGACCTGGGCGTTCGACGGCATCGAGCTTCCCTTCGGGAACGCGCCGCACCAGCGGTGGATCAGCGAGTCCGGCTCGGTGCATCACCGGCCGGTCCCGGACGCCGAGGCGCTGCCGGGCCGTTACCTGCTGGCGGGCCTGGCCGATGCGCACGCCCACCCCGCGGTGGGCCTCGGCCCGTCCGGCCCGGTCGCGCTGGACAAGGCCGCGGCGCTGGACACCCTCCGGGCCTGGGCCCGATCCGGGATCACCCTGGTACGCGATGCCGGCTCCCCGCGCGGGGTCACGCTGGAACTGGAGCGGGAGGGCCAGCTGCCCGTGCTGCACGCGGCGGGCCGGTTCCTGGCGCCGCCCGACCGCTACTTTCCCCAGCTTCTTGGCGATCCGGTGCCCGGGTCCGATCTCGTCAGCTGCGGTCTGGCCGAACTCGGGCGCGGCGCCACCTGGGTCAAGGTGATCGCCGACTTCCCGGACCTCGCCGCGGGCGCGGGCACGGGCACGGGCACTGAGCCCACCTACCCGATCGAGCTGATCGCGGAGCTCACGGCCGCGGTGCACCAGGCCGGCGGCCGGGTCGCGGCGCACACGACCACCGCCCGCGCGGCCGAGCTTGTCGCGGTCGGCGTCGACTCGATCGAGCACGGAACGGAACTGGACGAGGCGGCCATCAGGGAGATGGCCGCGCGCGGGACCGCGTGGACACCCACCCTGTGCGGGGTGCTCGCCGCGCTCGACAATCCCGGCCTGCCGACCGAGGAACGCCGATACGTGGAAGGGGCGCGCGAACGGCTCCTGGCGTTGCTGCCGCTCGCCGTGAGCCTCGGCGTGCCGGTGCTGGCCGGCACCGACGCGGAGGGCTCGATCCCGCAGGAGGTCGCGCTGCTGGCTCGGCTGGGCCTGCAGCCGGCCGAGGCGCTGGCCGCCGCGAGCACCTGGCCGCGCCAGTACCTCGGTGCCGCCGCGACGAGCGACATCGTGACCTACCACCACGATCCGCGCGACGATCCGGACGAGCTGACCAGGCCCGCGGCTGTCATCGTCGGCGGCACCCGCCTGATCTGACTTGCTGCGCCTGCCGCGCTTGCCGCGCCCGCGGTCGATTGGGCGGCGAGGCCCGATGAGTCTGGTCCGGCCGTGGAGTCGCCGCAGCTATGAGCCCGCCGGGTCGGTGAATTCCGCCTGCCGCTCAGCTGCGCAGCTGCGCGTTGAGCCGTGCGGCCTGTCGCGTGAGGTGGTCGCGTTCGGGGAGGCTGGGCGCCGATCGGGCCGCCTCGGCGTAGAGCCGGGCCGCGGTCACCGGGTCAGCGTCACGCTCGTGCAGGTACGCCGCGACGGCGGTGTGGCGGGGCAGGGCCGGGTCGAGCCCCGCCAGGGCGGCCAGGCCGGCCCGCGGGCCGCTGGCCTCGCCGACCGCGACGGCCCGGTTGAGGCGGGCCACCGGGCTGTCGGTGAGGCGCACCAGTTCGTCGTACCACTCGACGATCTGGGCCCAGTCGGTCTCCTGCGCCGTCCGGGCGTCGGCGTGGAGCGCGGCGATGGCGGCCTGGGCCTGGAACTCGCCCAGGCGGTCGCGGGCGAGGGCGGCCTGGAGCACGTCGACGCCCTCGGCGATCAGGCGGGTGTTCCACAGGCTGCGGTCCTGCTCGGCCAGCGGCACGAGCCGGCCGCCGGGGCCGGTCCGGGCCGGGCGCCGGGCGTGGTGGAGCAGCATGAGCGCGAGCAGGCCCGCCACCTCCGCATGGTTGGTCTTGGCCGCCAGCTGGCGAGTGAGCCGGATCGCCTCGCCGGCCAGGTCGACGTCGCCCGAGTAGCCCTCGTTGAAGACCAGGTAGAGCACGCGCGCCACCGTGGCGACGTCACCGGGCTGGTTGAACCGGACGCCCGAGACGGTCCGCTTGGCCCGGCTGATCCGCTGGGCCATGGTCGCCTCCGGCACGAGGTAGGCCTGCGCGATCTGACGCGTGGTCAGGCCGCCGACCGCGCGCAGCGTGAGCGCGACGGCCGAAGCCGGTGTCAGGGACGGGTGCGCGCACAGGAAGTACAGCTGGAGCGTGTCATCCACCGCCTCGCCCGGGCCGGGCATGGGCTCGCCCTCGACGCGTACCTCGCGGTGCCGTCGGGAGGTATCGGCGCGGCCGGCGTCGAGGAACTTACGCCAGGCCACGGTGACCAGCCAGCCCTTGGGGTCGCGCGGCGGGTCGTCCGGCCACGCGCGCACAGCCTCAGCCAGGGCATCCTGCACGGCATCCTCGGCCGCCGCGAAGTCGGCTCCGCGACAGACGAGGACGCCGATCACGGTGGGGGTGAGGGTCCGCAGCAGGGCCTCGTCCACCGTGCGTCACTCCGTGATGGTCGGGGACGCGGTCAGGAACGGGCGCAGCTCAAGCCACTCGTGGATCGGCTTCCCGCCGGCACCAGGGGCCGCCGACAGCTCGCCGGCCAGCTGGAGCGCCCGCTCGTAGGTCTCGACGTCGATCACCATCCAGCCGGCGATCAGGTCCTTGGTCTCCGCGAACGGGCCGTCGGTGACCGGCGGCCGCCCCTCGCCGTCGTAGCGGACGAACGTGCCCTCCGGGGAGAGCGCCTGACCGTCGACGAACTCGCCGGTGCCCTCGAGCCGGGCGGCGAAATCGTTCATGTACTGAATGTGGGCCGAAAGCTCCTCCGGAGTCCACTGGTCCATCGGCACGTCGTTGACCGGTGACGGCGCGCCTCGGTAGTGCTTGAGCAGCAGGTACTTGGTCATCATGTTCTCCTTAGTGCGGTACGGCCCGTTGCGGCCGTGTTCACTGCGGGGACGAAGCCGCGCGGGGGTTCTCGACATCCCACCACGACATTTCCTGGCCGACTTCAAAGAGGGCCGCGCGGCGCTCAGGCGCGCTGACGTTCGTCCCGCTGCCGTTCGTCCCGCTGCCGTTCGTCCCGCTGCCGGGCCAGCTCCTCGACTGCGCTCGGCAGGGTCGTCTCGAAGTCGATCAGCTTCGCCCACGCCGGGGTCACGACGATCCGGACCATGCCGTCGTAGAGCGAGCGCACCTCCGCCTCCCACTCGACGCGTTGCTCGGGCGTCATCTCGTAGGTGCCGTTCATCTGGAGGTACTCGTCCGGGATGCCCTCGACGACGTCCAGCTCGGCCCGGCCGCGGATGAGCAGGATCTTAGGCGGGTGCACCTCGGTGTCGATCGTCAGCGCAACCGTGGGATTCGCGCGCAGGGCCGGGAGCTTCGGGGCGTTCTTCGCCGTGCACATGACGATCTCCGAGCCGTTCCAGGTGAACGCGATCGGGACATTGCGGGGCGTGCCGTCCCTGGCGACGTAGGCCAGGCGGGTCAGGTCGCGGGCCAGCAGTTCCTGGCTGACCGGCCGGTCCAGAATTTCGGTGATCTGCTTCGGTTGCACGGTTATCCCACCCATTGTCATTTTGTTGGTCGTCAGCGTCCCATCGGGGCCGCTGCGCTACCTGATCTGCTCCGTCAGTTCGACGATGATCCCCTCCGGGCCGCGGACGTAGCAGCGGGCCGGTTGCCGTCCTGGCTCAAGGGCGCGTGGAACTTCGTCAGCTCGAGTCGTCCATGGCCGTCGGGGGTCTGCACGACCGCGATATCTGCCCGGACGCCGTCGAGCCCCACGACGCGATCCACCCACCCGCCCTCGACCAGCAGCTCGCGCCCGAGCTCGACGAAGAACTCGGTCGCGGCCGCGAGATCGTCGACGACGACGCCCACGTGCTCCATCCATCTGATCATGGCGGCTCTCCTGCTTCGTCGCGCGGCCCGTCGTGGCCGCTGGTGTCCCTGGGACGGAGCCAGCGCCGCATTCTCGACACCCGGAGGGGGCGTGCGCCATCGCCGGGTGCAGGCTGTCTTTCGGGACAAGATCGGGTTATGTAGGACCGGGAGCGCCGAACGATCCCGGCCGGAAGGAGTCACCTGTGAGCCTGACCGTCAACATGAGCCGGCTGCGGGCCGACCTGGTGTCACTGTCCTTCATCGGCCGCCTGACCGGGGGCGGTATCACCCGCACGTCCTTTTCCGCGGCAGACCTGGCCGCCCGGCAGTGGTACCAGGCGCGGTGCGCGGAGGCCGGGCTGGCCCTCCGGACAGACGGCATCGGCAACATGTTCGCCGAGGCGGCCGGCGCCGGGAACGGGGGTGCCGGAAGCGGGGCCGCCCGACCGGCTGCCGTGTGGAGCGGGTCGCATCTCGACACCGTGCCGGACGGCGGCGCGTTCGACGGCGCGGTCGGCGCCGTTGCCGCGCTGGAGAGCGTGCGCCGGCTGGCCGAGGAGCGCGTGGAACTAGCCCGGCCCGTGCGGGCCGTCGTCTTCGCCGACGAGGAGGGCAACTACAACCACCTGCTCGGCTCCACCGCCCTGGCCCGCGACTTCACCCGCGACGAACTCGCCGCCATGACCGGGCGGGACGGTGACCGGCTGGTCGACGCCATCACCGCCATCGGGTGGAACCCCGACGCGCTCGCCGGCAACCGGGCCGACCCGGAGCAGGTGTACGCCTTCGTGGAGCTGCACATCGAGCAGGGCCCGAACCTGGAGGCCAGCCGCACCGACATCGGCGTGGTGACCTCGGTCGTGGCCATCGGCGGCGCGGTCGCCGAGTTCCGCGGCCGGGCCGACCATGCCGGGACCACGCCGATGACCCGGCGGCAGGACCCGCTGCGGGCCGCCGCGCAGCTCATCGCCGCCCTGCCGGCCATCACCGCGACTGTCAGCGACACCGCCGTGGCCACCTGCGGGAAGCTGGTCACCTTCCCCGGCGGCGCGAACGTGGTCCCCGCCCTGGTGCGGATGCTGCTCGACTACCGCGACCCCGACGCCGGCCGGCTGGCCCGGCTGGACGAGCGGCTGATCGCGGCCGCCCGCCAGGCCGCCGCGGCCCACGACGTGACCCTGCACTGGGCGGCCGAGCCGCCGGTGGCGCCGGTCGAGCTGAATCCGCGGGTGCGGTCGGCCATCGGCGCCAGCGCCCGCGGGCTGGGGCTGTCCGCGGTGGCCATGCCGTCCGGCGCGGGCCACGACGCGCAGAACATGGCCACCCTCGCGCCGACTGGCATGATCTTCGTCCCCAGCCGGGACGGCCGCAGCCACTCACCCGCCGAGCACACCGACTGGGAAGACATCGAGAACGGAGCGAACGTCCTGCTCGCCACCCTGACCGGCCTGGCCACGACCGGGCTGCCGGACTCCGGCTCGGCCGGCGCCTGAGCGCCAGGGCGAGCGCGGCGACGGCCCGGCTCCCGGCCGGGCCGTCGAATTGGGCCTCGCGCAACTCGTGAAACCGCACCGTGCCGGAATCCGAGTACGCCCCGGCGCCGGTGCCTCAAATCCGCCTAGCCCGGGCAGGTCGTGACGGCCGTAGGGCGTCCCACGGCCGGGGCCAGGCGGCCGCTGCGCGGTTACAGGCCGACGAGCCCGCGGAGGCGGTGGCCCCACGCGCGGGCCAGCATCATGATCATCGCGCCCCGGCCCGGCTCGTTGTAGATGATGAAGTCGTCGAAGACGTGAACGCCCGTGCGGTGCGCGACCTGCCGGGCGGCGTCGCGCACCGCGGTCAGCTGCTCGACCGTCATCTGCGGTGCGCGCTCGTCGGGCTGGTATGTGGCGCCCAGCGGGTAATCGCGGCCCGGCCGGCTCGACATCTCGACGTGGCAGCCCAGGACGTGGGTGACCGGGCGGGCGGCCGCGAAGTCGACGAGCCGGTCCAGCGTCGAGGTGAACGCCGGGAAGTCGGACACGTAGAGCCGCGCGGGCAGAACGGTGTCCCCGGTGAACAGGATGCCGGTCCACGGGTCGTAGACCGTGACCGCTGCGCTCTGGTGTCCCGGCGAGGCGATGACCTCCAGTACCCGGCCGCCCAGGCCGAACTCGACGACCTGGTCCGGCCAGTCGGCCGTGAAGCCGAAGAACTCCCGGACCGCCTCCTGATCGCGGGCGACGATCGTGGTCGCGGGCCGGCCTTCGAACTGCGCATCCCCGGCTACGTGGTCGCCGTGGCCGTGGGTGTGGGCGACGACGAGCGGGTATCCCGCGCGCGGGTGCCGTGAGAGCCACTCGGAGATCAGCCCGTCGACCGTCCGCCGCACGGGGAACTCCGCCGGCTGCTCGGTCGCACCGGTGTCCAGCAGCAGGGCCCTGTCGTTTCCGAACAGCAGGAACAGGAACGGCGCTTCGTAGTGCACCGACTTGCTCTGGCGCAGGATGACGGTGTGCTCGTCGTAGCGGTGCACCTGGATCTTCGGATCGGTGGACCGCCGCGCCGAGCGCGCGCCGTGGATCCAGGCCACGTCCAGCGAGCCGGCGGCCGGCGCGCCGGTCATGAAGTCGATCGTCACGTCAGCCTCCCGATGGAAGGAACAGCTCGCCTGCGATACGCCCAGGACAGCCAAGGATACCGTCCCCGCCCTGACCTGGCGTAACGCGGCCATCTCCGCGGACTCACCCATCCGGCCGCGTCGGCCCGTAGCAGGGCAGCAGGGCCAGCTTGCCGACGGTGGCCCGGGTTTCCAGTTCGGTGAGTGCCTTCGGTCCGTCGGCCAGGTCATATGCGGTGGGCTGGCCGGGAGCGAGCACCCCGGCGGCCATGAGCGCGTAAAGCTCGCCCATCACCCCTGGCCGCGGCCAGGCTGGCGCCGAAGGTAGCGCCGCCGGCTGACTCCAGAACCAGGTCGGCGCCGGCGCCGCTGGTCAGCCGCAGCACCTCGGCGGCGACATCGGCGCCGCGGGAGTCGAGGACGTGGTCGGCGCCCAGGGCGCACGGTCTCGTGCTTGCCGGGCGAGGCGGTGGCGATCACCGTCGCGCCGTAGTGCCTGGCCATCTTCACCGCGGCCTGGCCGGTCCCGCCGGCTGCGGCGTGGATCAGCACGGTCTGCCCGGCGGCGATGCCGCCCAGCGGCCTGAGCGCGGCCAGCGCGGTGGGCCAGTTCACCACCAGGCCCAGCGCCTGCTCATCAGCGTCCTACGGCGCGACCGCGGGACAGCAACCCCGGCGCGCGCTGCGCGAGCATTCCACCGCGCGCGCCGCGATCGAGGCGATGCTGCGCGCAACCGCCGATCAGGTCACCGGCCCGGACACGCCGCACTACTGCATGCTGATCCTCGCCGCGTCACCGGCCGGCCTTGACGGAATCGCCCGCTACTTCACCACCGTCGTGCAGGGCCTGTCCGTGCAAGCCCGCGACGGCGCCAGCCGCGCCGACCTGGAAGCGATCATCACCTGCGCCATGGCCGCCTGGGACGCGCTGGCATCCGCGGACCGCTGAGGAGCGGACGCGCCGGGCACCCTCACCTGACGTCCGCGCGGGAAAACGACCTGCACGCCGGCCGGGCCGCGATCCAGTGCTCGAACTGGTCATCATGGAGCGTGGAGTCACCGACGCGGACATGTCAGGAGCAGCGATGACGGATCACCAGCCCGGCCCCCGCCCGGCCGCCCCGGAGGCGCCGTGACCGGCGCGTCCCTTCCGCGCACGGCGCCGGGCACCTCCTCCTGGCGCCTGTCAGCGGGCCGGAGCTTCACGGCGATCGCCGCGGTGTACGTGCTGTTCATGACCGCGTCGAGCGCGCCCTCCCCGCTGTACGTCGTCTACCAGCGGGAGTGGGGCTTCTCTGACGACACGCTGACCGTCGTGTTCGCCGTGTACGTGCTGGGCCTGCTCGGCGCGCTGCTGGTCCTCGGCGGCCTGTCCGACCACGTCGGCCGGCGACCCCTGCTGGCCGCGTCGATCGCGCTGGAGGCGGCGTCGCTGGTGCTGTTCTTCGCCGCGAACGGAGTCCCGCTCCTGCTGACCGCCCGCCTGGTCCAGGGCATCGCCACCGGGATCGCGCTGACCACCCTGGGCGCGACCCTGGTCGACCTGAACCCGCCCCGGGCCCCGGGCCGGGCGGGCACCGTGAACAGCGTCGTCCCCGCCGCCGGGCTGGCCCTGGGCGCGCTGGGCTGCGGCGCGCTGGTGCAGTTCGCGCCGGCGCCGACGCGCCTGGTCTGGGCGCTGCTGCTCGGCGGGATGGCCCTGGCCGCCGTGGTCGTCGCCGTGATTCCCGATGCGGCCGTCCGCCGCCCCGGCGCCCTGGCCTCGCTGGCGCCCCGGCTGGGCGTGCCGGCCCCGATCCGGCCCGAGTTCTACGCGCTGGTGCCGATCATGCTGGCCAGCTGGGCGCTCGGCGGGCTCTACCTGGCCCTCGGCCCCTCCGTCGCGGCCGGCCTGTTCGGGCTGACCAACCACCTCGTCGGCGGGCTGGTCGTCACGCTGCTGTGCGGGCCCGGCGCCATCACCGCCTTTGCCCTGCGGAACCGGCCGGCGCCGCGCCTGGTGGTTCCCGGCGCCGTGCTGCTCGCGGCCGGGACCGCGGTGGCGCTGGGCGGGGTGCTGGCGCACAGCATCGCGCTGAGCGGAGCGGGGACGGCCCTGGCCGGCGTCGGCTTCGGCATCAGCTCGCTGGCCACCTTCGGGACGCTGGGCCGCCTGGCCGCCCCGGCGCAGCGCAGCGAGCTGTTCGCCGTCGCGTTCGTCATCTCCTACCTGGCCTTCAGCCTGCCCGCCGTGGCAGCAGGAATCGCCAGTACCGACGCGGGCCTGCGGCCGACCAGTATCGTCTACGCCGTGGTCGTCATCGTGCTGAGCCTCGCCGCCGTCGCCGCGCAGCGGCTGCGGGCCGTCCAGGCCGGGGAGGCCGGGCCATGACCGCCCGCGCGGCGGAGACGCCGCTGGCCCGGACCCGGCGGGCACGCCGCATCGACCGCGAGCTCGGCGAGCTGTACCCGGACGCGCACATCGAGCTGAACTTCAGCACGCCGCTCGAGCTGGCGGTGGCGACGATTCTGTCGGCGCAGAACACCGACAAGAAGACCAACGAGGTCACGCCCGCGCTGTTCGCCCGCTATCCCGATGCTGCGGCCTACGCGGCCGCGGACCGCGCCGAGCTGGAGGACATGATTCATGCCACCGGCTTCTACCGGGCCAAGGCCGGCACGCTGATCGGCCTGGGGCAGCAGCTCACGGAACGGTTCGGCGGCGAGCTGCCGAACCGGCTCAAGGACCTGGTGACGCTGCCCGGGTTCGGGCGCAAGACGGCCAACATCGTGCTCGGGAATGCTTTCGGCATCCCCGGCATCGGTGTCGACACTCACGTCGCGCGGCTCGCGGCCCGGTTCGGCTGGACGACGGCCACCGACCCGGTGAAGATCGAGGCCGATATCGCCGCGCTGATCCCGCGCAAGGACTGGACCGTGCTGTCGCAGCGCGTCACCTGGCACGGCCGCCGGGTGTGCCACGCCCGCCGCCCCGCGTGCGGGGCCTGCCCGATCGCCCCCCTGTGCCCGTCCGCGGGCATCGGAGAGAACGACCCCGTCAAGGCAGCCAAGCTCATCCGCACCAGCTGATTCCCACGGTGGTGAGCCGTCCGCTACTGCGCGGGCTGGCGGGAGCTGGCCGCCCCGGGGCTCAGGGACTGCGCTTCCGGCAGGTCTCGCTGCCGCAGCCCGGGTGACATCAGGCGCCAGGCCCCTGGCGCGAGATTAGCGGAGGACAGGATCCAGAGCGCGGCGCGGTTCCCGGCCCAGGCGGCCAGCGCGCCGCCCAGCAGTGCGCCGACAGGCACCAGGCCCAGCTGCAGGGTCTGCATCGAGGCGCTGACCCGGCCGAGCATGTCGTGCGGGCAGTACGACTGGCGGAACGTGTTCACGACGATCGAGGAGATGACGATGCCGCCCTCGAGGAAGGCCAGGCCGACGACGAAGAGGACGAGGCCGGACCCGCGCCCCGCGGCCGGCAGCAGCAGCCCGAAGGGCGCCGTGCAGGTCAGCGCCAGCCAGGCGAGCCGCCCGTCGCCCAGGATCCGGGAAAGGCGTCCAGTGGCAGCGGCGCCGGCCAGGCCGCCGACGCTGCCGATGGCCACGACCGCGCCGATGACGGCGGCCGGGGCGCCGAGGTCGCGGGCCAGGTAGGGGATCTCGATGGCGCCGAGGGCGGTCAGGCACATGTTGGCCAGGCTGGCGGACAAGGTCAGGTTCCGCAGCAGCGGGTCCCGGAAGGTGAACGCCAGTCCCTCCCGGATCGCCGCCCGGTACGGCACCGTGCGCGCGGAGCGGGACTCCGGCGGCTCGACGGCGCGGATCGTCAGGAGCGCGGCCGTGGAGACCACGAAGCTGACGGCGTCGGCGGCCAGGGCGAAAGGCGCGCCGAAGGCGCTGACCAGAACCCCGGCGAGCCCGGGGCCGCCCACCCTGGCAGCCGACTGAGCCGCCTGGGAGCGCGTGTTGGCCCGCCACAGCAGCTTCCGGTCCGGGACCAGGCTCCGGAGGTAGTTGCCGTAGCTGACCTGGAAAACCAGCTCGAAGAGCCCGATGATCAGGGCGGCGGCCAGGACCTGGGCCAGCGTGAGGCGCCCGAGGGCGGCCGCCACCGGGACACTCCCGATCGCCGCCGCCTGGCCCAGGTTGGCGATGATCAGGAGCGGCCGCTTGTGGCGGCGATCGGCCCAGGCGCCGACCGGCAGGCTGATGACCGCTGTCGGCAGCCACTGCAGCGCCTCGACGAGACCGACCTCGAAGGTCGAGCCGTGCAGCCACAACACGACCTATTCGCCGTTAATATTAGTAACAAGGCCGCACAAGGATGGACCGAAGCTAAGAGATAAGGATGAGTTGAAGACGCGGCCCGTCTCCTTGGAAGGAGCGCCCAGCCATGATCCTGCCGCAGGTTCGGGATCCTCGCTTCATCACGCTTCGCCGCGGTGGGACCCTCACCGATCCGGATCATCATCTCCTGGCCCTTTGGGCGGCGTCGTGCGCGGAGCACGTCCTTCACCTGTTCGAGTCGGTTCAGCCTGAGGACCCGCGACCACGTAAAGCGATCGAGCATGCCCGCGCCTGGGTGCGCGGTGAGGTCAAGATGATGCAGGCTCGCGCGGCGGGCGGCCATGCAATGGGCGCGGCCAGAGACCTGCGCGGGGCAGCGCGGCATGCCGCGTACGCTGCTGGCCAGGCGGGGGCCGTCGCACACGTCGCCGCGCACGAACTCGGTGCGGCCGCATATGCGATCAAGGCCGCACGTGCTGCCGCGCCGCAAGGCCAGGACGATGCCGCAGGGCAACTTGAGTGCCGATGGCAGCGTGACCAGCTCCCGGAGGCGATTCGCGAACTCGTGCTTGACGACCAGCGGTTGCGGAACGACATCTGCTGGTCGGTGTTTGACTGCTGAACGGGCGTGGGGCTGCGAGCCATCCCAGCGCCCATCGGCCAGCCTGCGGATGGCAGAGAGCCAGGTCTGCATGACAAGCCAACAGAGCGTGCCGAAGCATGGGCAACCCGCGCTCCTACCCGCCGCGGCCCTGGACCGGGAGAACCGCTGGGGCCTCGCGGACGGGTGGCGCCGCCCGGTACTGGAAGTCTTCCAGGGCACCGGTCAGATGTTCCACGTCACCGCGACGGCGAATCGCGAGTCGATCCGCCGGCACGGCCTGGACTGGCGGCGGATGGGTGCCGCCCCAGGTATCGCCGGGAGCACCCGCCCGGAACTGCCGGCCATGTTCGCCTGCGATGAGGGGAGGACGTTAGCTTCTTCCTGAATATGGCCAGGACGCCTGCCGATGTGTGGGCAATCGACGTCGGCGGGCTGTGGGCCGAGAACGGTCCTGACGGCTGGTGGATCATCAGCTTGCCCATCGGCCTGGATCGGCTGACCCTGGCCGAACGCGATGTCGTCCGCGTCCGGCCCGGCCACCGGGACGTCCGGGCGCGCGTGCCCCGGGCCCGGTGATGACGCCTTGGCCGCCGGGCAGCTCAGCTGTCGCGCTAGCACGGCGTTCCCGTTTGGGGACCGCCCCGCTGCCCCCCGAGTCGATGCTCGCGCGCATGGCCGGGGAACTATGCATGCGTGCCGGGCGATCCGCCTGGATCGCTCATCTCCGACTCGCACCGGCCAGCCGCCACCAGGGAAGAGCGCGCGAACGCCACCCCGCACAGTCTTATGGTCTACTACTATTCTAGTAGAGCGACTGGGTGAGGAGGTGGCCGTTGTTCCGGTTCGACGGCGGGTCAGGTGTTCCCATCTACCGACAGCTTGTCCAGCAAGTCCGGCGGGACGTGATGCTGGGCCGGCTGCAGCCGGGTGAGCAGCTGCCGTCTGTGAAGGAGGTCGTTGACGCGCTCGCCATCAACCCGAATACGGTCGTGAAGGCTTACGGCGAGCTGGAGCATGAGGGGATCGTGGTACGGCGGCAGGGCCTGGGGACCTTCGTCGCCGCCGCGCCGGCTATGCCCGCCCTGGCCGCGTCTCCCCAGTTGCTGAACTCGCTCGCCCGCTGGGTCGGCCGGGCAAGGGAATCGGGGCTGTCGGCCGAGCAGATCCGCATGCTGGTCGCGGTGGCACTGGATGAGCCTGCTGACGATGCCGGCGGCGCGCGCAGCGCGGAGGGAATCGCATGACGGCCAGAAGCATTCCGGTCCGGTCCCGGCCACCTGCGGCACGCTCAGCCAGCAGCTGCAGAACTTCCAGTCGAATGTCTTCGCCCCCGGCTACAACTTCGCCATACCCGTCTTCGAGTACGGCGTCCCGCTCGCGCTCATCATGATGGGCATCCTCGCCGGCGCGCCGCTCGTCGCCCGCGAGATCGAGCAGCGCACCCAGCTGGTCGCCTGGACCCAGTCCGTATCCCGGCGGAGGTGGTACACGGCCAAAGTGCTCACCCTCGGCGCCGGACTGGCCGTCATCAGCCTCATCGCCGGGTTCGCAAACGGCTGGCTGCAGCATCCCCTCACCGAGGGCGGGCTCACAACCTCCCGCTGGCCATGGTTCTTCTCCATCGACCTCGCGCTGACCGGCGAGGTCCTGCTCGCCTTCGCCCTCGCCGTTGCACTCGGCTCCTGGCTGCGCCGGACAGTGCCCGCGATCGGCGGCGCCCTGGCCGGATCGCTGGTCCTGCTCATCGCGACCGGGCTGGCAGTACGGACACTGACCCCAGCCAGCCGCACAACCGCCCCGCACTTCACCGTGCCCTCGGGCGGCTGGATCATGCAGTCCCCGAACGGCCACAGCATCCCCTATCACCCGGCCAGCCAGTACTGGCCCCTCCAGCTCACCTTCCTCGCCATCGCCCTGGCGCTCGCCGCCACCCTGCTCACATCAGGCTGGCACGCAACCCGCACCCGCGCCATATAGCCGCCAGGAATGCACAGCTGACACGAAATCGCCCTTGGGGGCGCAGCAGGTAATTGGCGGTCAGGATCGCTGTGTCGCGGGCGAGCAGGTATTCCATCGCGCGCATCAGCTTGCCCCGGTGGCGGGAGATGCGGCTGAGCGACGCTCACGGCCCAGTATTCAGTACGTGACGCCGGGGAACTGCTCGCGGGCGTGCTCCAGCTGGTCGGCCCACTCGCGGGGCCAGCCGAAAGCGCGGGCGGCCTGGCCGCTCATGTCGGCGGCTGCAGCACCGCTGGTGAAGTGGACGTACTCGCCCCAGTTCATCCGCCGCGTGTAGGTGCCGCCGGAGTCGCGGGGGAAGTGGCGGGCCAGCTCCCGGAAGAACTTGTTCATGACCTCTGCCCGCCCGCAGTCCCGCCATAGCGGGTAGAACCAGTCGCGGAACCAGCGGGTCCCCCGGCGAGGGAAATCGTCGGTGTTGCCGGATCTGGGGCGGTAGACGCCCTTGGCCTCGCGATCCATGCCCAGCGCCGTGTAGAGGTCATAAATGTAGAACTCGGCCCACTTGCTGTCGCCCCAGATCTCATACGCCGGTGAGCCGTGGACGCCGTTGTTGGCGCTCTCCACGGAATGCCCGATCTCATGAGCGGGCAGCTCGCGAGCCAGGGCGTTGCCCTCCCGCCAGGTGTCCAGCCCGCAGTCGCTGACGTTGCGGTAGTCGTGGACCGGGCTGACGTAGTAGCCCGCGTGGCCGCCGCCGTGCCGCCCGGCGTGGTGGATGGAGTAGATGCGCGGGTCGAACCCGAACGCTTCGCCGTAGGTTGCCTTGGAGTACTGCCACGTCACATTGATGAACCGGGGCACCCACCGGACCTCAGCCCGGCGCACGTCGGGATCCACGTATATCGCGCAGTGCTCGTCGCTGTGGTACAGCCGCAGCAGCTGGCGGTGGTCGAACCAGTGCTCCTGCCAGGCAGCCGGCGGGTCAGCCAGCTGACGCTCCGGCTCTGCCTCCACCAGGTCCTCCCGCCTCTCCCCGGCACCGCCCGACTATTTCGCCAGGCCCTCATCAACGCGATCGTATGGTCAGCGAGCCCGCTTGTCGTACCACGACACCTGCAACGGCGTGATGGGCCGCGTTAGGCGTCGAGCAGGCCGGCCTGGCACGCGGTGATGACGAGCTGGACCCGGTCTCTGGCGGCGAGCTTGGCCAGCAGCCGGGCTACGTGGGTCTTTCCGGTGCTCGCCGTGATGTAGAGGGCGGCGGCGATCTCGGCGTTGGACATGCCCAGGCCACCAGCTTGAGCACCTCGCGTTCGCGGTCGGTGATCCCGGTGAGCTCCCGGAGCCTGGGGTCTGGACGGGACTGGCTGGCGAACTGCGCGATCAGGCGGCGGGTGACCGCCGGGGCGATGATGGCGTCGCCGCCCGCGACGACGCGGATCGCGGTCAGACTCGTCCGCACCGCCGGCCGCTACCGCGTCATCGAAATTCAGGCCCGCGGCCGCGCAGTGGCTGATAGCAGCTTATATCGCCAAGAAATGCCAGTTGACTACCGCCACGCATGCACGAGCAACCAGGAACAGGGCGAGAACCCAGACGATCATCCGGGTCGGCAGGAACCGCCCAATGAACACCGGAGTCTGGGCGGCCAGAGGCCTCCTGGGGGCATCAGCCATTGGTCGGCCCCGGCCGCGACCGGCATCGCGGCGCTTGCGGCGGCTCAGTACCCGCCGGGAGGATCGCGATGAGTGGCTGGCCCTGCCCGGGCTGCCGGATGTCGCAGATCTCGCGCCCGGCCACGGTGCTGTCCGGGTAGTAATAGACGGCCCGGTTATCGTTGGCCAGCACCGCAGATCGCATCCTGCCAGGACCGCCAGTTCGGATCGCTCAGTTGGACCGCGCCCGGACCGGGAGCGCTAGCCTGATCACCGCCGGTCGCCATGATGGGAAACGTCACGTTCACGTCGTAATTCGAGGGACCGCCGCCCTTTGGGCGGGGCCCGCCTCAGGCGATAACCCCCGCCGGCAGCACCGCGTGCACGCCCCACGTCCGGTTGGCCACCTGCGTCACCCGCAGATCCACGCACGTACTGGCCAGCGCCAGCGCCGTCCCCTTATCCAGCCCGAAGATCCCCTGCATCCACACCACCATCGCGTCCAGCGCATCCCCCATGGCCTCGTTGAGGTCAGCGGAGAACCCGAACGTGATCCGCCCCGCCGGCGTCTCGGCATGCACCGACGCCAGCGGCCGCCCGGTGACGAGATCCACCACCGCCTCGGTCGTCATCGGGCACTCGATGGCCGTGCCGCCCACCTCGCCGTCGCCCTGCGCCGCGTGCCCGTCGCCCAGGTACAGCAGCGCGCCCGGCACGCTCACCGGCAGGAACAGGGCCGCCCCGGCCACCAGCTCCCGGCAGTCGATGTTGCCCCCCACCGACGCCCGCGGCGGGATCGTCGAGTGCTCGCCCGCCTCCGCCGGGGCCAGCCCCATCACGCCGAGGAACGGCGCGAGCGCGCGGGTGAAGCCCCGGTCGGCCGTCCCCTTGCCCGCGTCGGCATCGAGCTCCCACAGCAGCCAGGCCGGCGGCCCGTCGGCGAGCCCCAGGCGCTGGGTCACCGGGGTGTCCTGGGCCGCGGCCACCGTCCAGCCCCACTCGCCCGGCCGCAGCCCGACCAGCCGCAGGGCCAGCATGTCGCCGGGCTGCGCGCCGCGCACCGCGATCGGCCCGGTCAGGCAGTGCCCGCGGGCGTTGGGGAACATCTTGGGCTGGACCTCGCCCGGGCTGGTCTGCCGGGCCAGGTAGCCCGACGCGTCCAGCGACCGGACGGTAACCGTGTCGCCCGGGTCGATGGTCAGCACGGGCTCGTGCTCCCGGCTGAACACGTCCGCGGTGGTCCCTGGCTCCGGATCCAGCCGGTGGCTCGTCATCCCAGTCCTCCCTCTCGGTCGCGCCCGGACGCGAGCGCGCACACCGCCAGCCTGCCCCACATGCCCCGGCTCAGCCAGCCTGCGTCAGGGACGCGCTGGTCAGCGGGTAGTGACAGGCCACCGCGTGGTCGCCCCCGGACGCGGACAGCACCGGTGTCTCCTCGGCACACAGCTCGGTGGCCAGCGGGCACCGGGTGCGGAACCGGCAGCCGCTGGGCGGGTCGATGGCGCTGGGCAGCTCGCCGCCCAGCCCGGCCGCGGTCTTGGCCCGCTCGTGCGCCGGGTCCGGGAGCGGGATCGACTGGATCAGCCCGGCCGTGTACGGGTGGCGGGGCGCGCTGTAGACCTGGTCGCTGGTGCCCAGCTCGACCAGCTTGCCGAGGTACATCACGCCGATCCGGTCGGCCAGGTACTTCAGCAGCGCCAGGTCGTGCGAGATGACCACGTAGGTCAGCCCGAAGCGGTCCTGCAGCGACCGCATCAGGTTCAGGATCTGGGCCTGCACCGACACGTCGAGCGCCGACACCGGCTCGTCGGCCACGATGACCTTGGGCTGCAGCGCGAGCGCGCGGGCCATGGCGATGCGCTGGCGCTGCCCGCCGGAGAACTCGCGGGCGTACCGGTGGCCGATGTCCCCGCTCAGCCCGACCGCGTCCAGCAGCTCGCCCACGGCCGCCCGGCGCGAGCTCCGGCTGCCCGAGTGCTGGGCCGCCAGCGGCTCGGCGACCAGCGCGGACACCGGCATCCGCGGGTCGAGGGCGGCCGCCGAGTCCTGGAACATCATCTGCAGGTCGCGCCGCCGCCGCCGGAAGTCCGCCGCCCGCAGCGTGCCCAGGTCCCGGCCGTCGAAGCTCACTGAGCCGCTGGTCGGCCGCTCCAGCCCGACCAGCATCCGGCCCAGCGTGGTCTTGCCGCAGCCCGATTCCCCGACGATGCCGACCGTCTCGCCCGCGAAGACCCGCAGCGACACGCCGGACACGGCCTGCACGGCCCGCCGGTGCTGCAGCGGCCGCGCGGACCGGACGGCGAACTGCTTGACGACGTCGGTCACCTCCAGCAGCGGCGCCGGCTCGTCCGGCCCGGCCGCCGCGGGCGCCGTGCGCTCGGTGACCGCCGCGTCGCGCACAGTGCTCCCGTCCGCGCGCGGGTGCAGGCAGGCGTGCGCGTGTCCCGGCGCGACCTCGGCGAGCGGCGGATCGGCCTCCTGGCAGTCTGACTCGGCGAAACGGCAGCGCGGGGCGAAGCGGCACATCGCCGGGAGCCCGATCAGCTTCGGGGGAGTGCCGGGGATGGTCGCCAGGGTGGCGGTCGAGTCCAGGTCCATGGTCGGCATGGACTCGAACAGCGCCTCGGTGTAGCGGTGCCGCCGGTCGCGGAACAGCGCCCCGGTCTGCGCGCGCTCGACGATCCGCCCGCCGTACATGACCGCCACCGCGTCGGTGTGCCCCGCGATGACCCCCATGTCGTGCGTGATCAGCAGGATGCTCATCGACAGCCGGGACCGCAGCTCGTCCAGGAGCGTGAGGATCTGCGCCTGGATCGACACGTCGAGCGCGGTGGTCGGCTCGTCGGCGATGAGCAGCCGCGGCTCGCACAGCAGGCCCATCGCGATCATGGCCCGCTGCCGCATGCCGCCCGACAGCTGGTGCGGGTAGTCGCCCAGCCGCTCGGCCGGCCGGGGCATCCCGACCAGGCCCAGGACGTCGGCGGCCCGGCTGTTGGCCGCCGCCCGGGACGCGCCGGTGTGGATCTTGTAGGCCTCGCGCAGCTGGCTGCCGATGGTGCGGGTCGGGTTCAGCGAGGTCATCGGGTCCTGCGAGATGAGCGCGATGTCGTTGCCGCGCAGCTGCCGCATCGCGGCGTTGTCCAGGCTGGTCAGCTCGGTGCCGCCGAACCGGACCGACCCGCCCGCGATGGCGCCGCCGGGCGGCAGCAGCCGCATGACCGACATCCCGGTCATGGTCTTGCCCGAGCCGGACTCGCCGACCAGGCCGAGGCACTGGCCCTCCTCGACGCTGAGCGTGACCCCGTCGACCGGGCGGACCAGGCCGTCGCCGGTGGCGATCTGGGTGCGCAGGTCAGTGATCTCCAGCAGGCTCACGAGGCGCCCCCGGCCGGCGTCGGGGCCGGCGCTGTCGTCGGCGGCGGCTTCCGGCGGCCCATCAGCATGGCCCGCAGGTCGTGGGCGCGCCGCAGGCCGCCGCCCGGGTCCGCGGCGGCCAGCAGGTAGTCGCCGATGTAGTTCGCGGCCAGGATCGTCAGCGTGATGGCCAGGCCGGGGAACACCGACAGCCACCAGGAGGTGGCCAGGTTGGTGGCGCCGGCCGCCAGGTCGGTGCCCCAGTCGGGCTGGGGGAGCTGGACGCCCAGGCCGAGGAAGCTGAGCGTCGTGGCGGTCAGCACGGCCCAGCCGATGGCGCTGGTGCCCAGCACCACGACCTCGGTCAGCAGGTTGGGCAGCAGGTGCCGCACCGACGTGCGGGCCGGGGTCGACCCGAACACCTTGGCCGCCTGCACGAACTCCGCGGACCGCAGCTTGCGGACCGAGCCCTCGACGATCCGGGCGAAGCCCGGCGTGAAGGCGACCCCGATGGCGATGACGATGCTGCGCACCCCGGACCCGGCGGTCGCGATCAGGATCAGCGCGATCATGAGCACCGGGATGGCCAGCAGCACGTCGACGACCCGCATGATGACCGAGTTGAGCCAGCGCGGCGCCGTCCCGGCGGCCAGCCCGATGCCGACGCCGGCCACCGTGGCCAGCACCACGCCGAGCAGGCTGGCGACCAGCACCGGCCGGGCGCCGTAGATGGTCCGGCTGAACACGTCCCGGCCCAGCTGGTCGGTGCCGAACCAGTGCGCGGCGCCCGGGCCGGCCAGGATGTCGTCCCCGGTCGCGGTCGGGCCCACGTGGGCGATGATCCCCGGCCAGGCCAGCAGCACGATGACGGCCAGGGCCGCGATCACGATCACGGCCTGGCCGATGACGCGCCGCGCCCGCGACAGGCGGCCGGGCGTGTCCGTGCTGATCAGCGGGGTGGTGGTGGCCGTAGCCAGAGCCATGCTGAAAGGCCCCTCTCTCAGGCGATCCGGGCGCGCGGGTCAACCGCGCCGACGATGACGTCGACGGCCAGGTTGATGACCACGTAGCCGATGCCGATCAGGACGACGGCGCCCTGCACGACGGGAATGTTCTTGCTGGTGATGGCCTCGGCCAGGTAGCTGCCGAGGCCCGCCCGGCCGAAGATGACCTCGGTGACGGCGGCGCCGGTCAGGATGTTGCCGAACTGCAGGCCGATGGTGGTGATGGCCGGGATCGAGGAGTTGCGCAGCGCGTGCCGGAGCAGGATCCGCCATTCCGCGCAGCCCCGAGCCCGGGCCGACTTCACGTACTCGCTCTGGTACTCCTCGATGATCCGGCCGCGGACCAGCCGGGTCAGGATGGCGGCGTACCCCCAGCCCAGGGAGATGGCCGGGAGTACCAGCCCCCCCGCGGTCCCGTTGTCGATGGCCGGGAACCACCGCAGCCGGACGCTGAACACCAGGACCAGGACCAGGGCCAGGAAGAAGTACGGGACCGCCACGCCGAGGAACGAGACACCGCGGGCCGCCCGGTCGATGAGCGAGCCGGGCCGGGCGCCCGCGATGACCCCCAGCGGAACCCCGACCACGATCGCCACGAGCAGCGCCGCGCCGGTCAGGATCAGGGTGCTGGGGGTCCGCGACAGCAGCTCGTGCGCGACCGAGGTCTGGGTCGCGTACGAGGTGCCCAGGTTGCCGTGCAGCAGCTGGCCGATGAAGTCGGCGTACTGCTGCCACAGCGGGTTGTTCAGCCCGAGCTCGGTCGTCAGGCGCGCGATCTGCTCCGGCGTGGCCTGCGACCCGAACAGGATCACCTTGGCCGGGTTGCCGGGAATCAGGTGGATGAGCAGGAACGCGATGATCGTGACGCCGATGAGCACCGGGATGGCGGCCGCCAGCCGGCGGAGCACGAAGGCCATGGCGTCAGACGCTGGCCGCGTGGAAGGTGAGGTAGCCGTTCAGCGTCGTATGCAGCCCCGCCACCGACGGCGACATCGTGAACGGGTTGTTGACGTCCCACAGGGGCAGGTACATCGCGTCCTTCATGAGCGTCACGCACACCTGCTCGTACAGGGCGTTGCGGGCACTGTCATCGGCCGTCGCGTTGGCCTTCGCGATCATCGCGTCGACCGCGGGGTTGGCGTAGTGCGACCAGTTGAAGCCGGACTTGATCGCGTTGGAGTTGACCCAGATGTTCAGCAGGTACGGGTCGGTCCCGTAGTAGCCGAACGCCCCCAGGTTGTGCAGCCCGGCGTTGAACGACCCCTGCGCCGTGGTGAACGGCTGCACGGTGGTGGAGGAGGTGAAGCCGATCTTGCTCAGCTCCGCGGCCACGAACTCGGTGGGCAGGTCCAGGCCGCTGTCGCTGAACAGGATGATCTTGAGGAACAGCTTCTGGCCGTTCTTCGTGCGCACGCCGCCCGGGCCTACCTTCCAGCCCGCCTGGTCGAGCAGGGCCTTGGCCTTGTCCGGGTCGTAGGAGTAGGTCTTGCCCGACGCCGCGCTGTAGCCGGGCGTGATCGGGGTCAGCACCGTGTGGGCCGGCACGTCCACGCCGAACAGCACCTGGTTGACCAGCTTGTCCTGGTCGACCGCGTGCATGATGGCCTGGCGCACCAGCGGGTCGTTGGTCGGCGCCTTGGTCACGTTGATGGGCATGCCGAGCGGCGTGCCGATCGACGGCACCGTGAGCTGCTTGTACGTGCCCGCCTTCTTGGCCGCCGCGATGTCGTTGGGCGGCAGGTTCTGCGCGATCTGCAGCTGGCCGGACTGCAGGGCGGAGTACCGCCCGCTGTCGTCGGTCACGATCCGGAAGATCAGCTTGTCCAGCTTGGGCGGCTTGCTGCTCAGGGCATCCGGGCCCCAGGTGTAGGCGGCGTTCTTGACCAGGTTGAGCTGGCTGCCGGTCGCGTAGGACTCGAACTTGAACGGCCCCGTTCCGACAGGGTGGCTGCCGAAGCCGGTGGGGCCGTACTTCTTCAGCGCGGCCGGGGAGGCGATGCCGAAGTTGCCCGCGGCCTGCTGGTGCAGGAACCCGGCGTTCGGCGCGGAGAAGACGATCTGCACCGTATACGGGTCGATGATCTTTGTCTCTTTGTACGGCCCGAGGGCGCCCAGGCCGCTCTTGGACTTGGTGGCCGGGTCGACGACGTGGTCGTAGGTAGCCTTCACCGCGGTCGCGTCGAACTTGGTGCCGTCGTGGAAGGTCACGCCGTGCTTGAGCTTGAAGGTGAACACCGTGGCGTCGGCGTTGACGGAGTAGCTGTCGGCCAGGCCCGGCACGAACACGCTGCCGCTGCCCGAGGCGTCCGGCAGCCACCACACCAGCGGGTCGAACATGGCCATGCTGAGCATCAGCGTGAGGGCCAGGCCCGTCGCGCCCGGGTCGAGGGTGTCGGGCGGGGCGTTGATGCCCATCGTCAGCGTGCCGCCTGACTTGCCCGAGCCGCCCGATGTGGATGATGAGCTCGAGGTGCCGCAGGCGGCGAGCCCGATCCCGGCGGCCAGCGCGCCGCCGATCCCGAACAGCTGGCGCCGCGAGATCAGGCTGGCCCTCAGTTCCAGGGCGCTGTCGGCGGACGGGCGCGCGAGTCGGCGCGGAGGCAGGTCAGTCATCGGCGGGGCTCCTTACAGCGGGGTCGAGATGATCTCTGGCGGCGGTTCCGCTGCGCGACGTGACTGGGGGCGTCGGTTACGGCTGTTATGTATCTTGTATACGTAGCATGGGCTACAGGCACGTTACAAGCGCAAAAAGGCGTCGTTTCACGTATGCGGGTATACCGATGGGTTTACCCGGATCACGGCCGGCCGGGCGCGGGCTGCGCGTCAGTCGGTCGCCGGCGGGAGCTGGGCGCGCATCGTGCTGCGCACGCTGAGCACGTGGTGGCGGGCCAGCACCTCGGCCAGGTCCGGGTCGCCCGCCTCGATGGCGGCGATCAGCCCGTGATGCTCCGACCAGGCGTCGGGCGTGCGCAGCGGCGCGCTCTGGCGCAGCAGCCACTGGCCGCGCTTGACCATGGGAATGGCCATCGCGGTGAGG
>Ga0193728_1000174_pt1 | contig 28898 bp, 27 predicted proteins | sample U1c1metaG_FD_143037 | JGI IMG/M metagenome (GOLD analysis project Ga0193728, IMG submission 143037) | Soil microbial communities from a riparian zone of the East river system, Colorado, United States - U1c1 | ecosystem: Environmental > Terrestrial > Soil > Riparian zone | place: USA: East River... | reverse complement strand
ACGGTTTGTATGTCCAGCTCCGTGGGCCCGATCGCGTTGCCCAGGGGAACGCCAAGCGTTGCCGCCTGCATGTCGACACCATCCACCAATTGCATAAAGCGAAAATTATTGGGAATATTGAATCCCCTGGTATTGGGTACCTTGAAGGTCAGGCTGGATGTGGTCATCTGCACGCCCTTTACATTTTCCAACGCGTCATAAAAACCCGGGGAGGGTGTTTCCTTGATCGCCCGGATGTCCAGCTTATTGATCGCCACCGGGGATCTTAAAATGCTTTCTGGTACCCGGGAAGCAGTCACTACGACCTCAGTTCCGAGTACGGTTTGGGTAGCCAGTTCGATATTGAGACCGGGGCCCAGGCTTTTTACTTCATATTCCTGCTGGCTGAATCCTATGGAAGAAAAGACGAGGGTGAAGGGCAATTTGGACCTGGTACGCAGCACAAAATTGCCTGATTTGTCGGTGACGGTACCGGAGACCTTTCCCTTTACCTGAACGCTTACATCCGGAAGCGGGTCTTTCTTATCCTGGGCCTTGACCTGGCCGCTGATTTCGATCAGGCTTCCGTCCTGTGCCGGCGCATGAACTGAAAACAAGACAAGGAAAGCGAGGAGGTGTAATCTTGACAACATATTATTAGTCTATGAATTTGGTAGAATAAATGGTTAAAAAAATATTTCGGGCAAAAGATTATTAGTCCCCGGTGGGACAATAAGTCTGATTGCAGGATCCGGAGAGCCCGGAATGAGGGACTGAATGAAGGCTCAGTAAAGACATCAGGCAAAAATATGTAATCCCTACTAAATTAGTAGACTTTTTTAAAAGTTTTTTTAAAAATAATTAAAAGGCTGGCGAAAGGCGTCTATGACGGGTTTTGGCGGTTGTGGGCGCTTATTTACCCGATGTAAAAAATTTCCGGTAAGTGAAATCGCCAAAAGTCTCGCCTTTTGTTTTCTCTTTTTTGAATACGGCAAAAAGATCATCGAGCTCAGACAAAATGGCTGCTTCATCCAGGCTTTCTTTATATACCTGGTTGAGCCTGGTGCCTTCCCGGTCACCACCGAGTTGCAGATTATAGTAACCATATGCTGTTCCAACAAAGCCAATTTCAGAAATATAGGACCGTCCGCATCCGTTGGGGCAACCCGTCATTCTGATGATGATTTCGTCATCGCCCATCCCATATTTACTCAGCAGCGGTTCAATTTTACTGATCAATGTTGGAAAATAACGCTGCGCTTCGGCCAGTGCCAACGGGCAGGTATTGAACGCCACGCAGGCGATGGAGTTCTTTCTCAGCGGAGAAGCTGAATCCGTGTGTTCCGTGATGTGATATTTCTGAAGGATCTTATCAATGGCGGCCTTGTCTTTTTTACTGATATCGGCCAGGATAACATTCTGGTTGGCAGTAAAACGGAAATTCGCCTTGCCTGTTTTGGCTACTTCAAGCAAGGCGGTTTTCAGGGCCAGTTTCTCATCATCCAGTATTCTTCCGTTTTCCACAAACGGCGTATAGTACCAGGAGCCCTGCTCATTCTGTTGCCATCCATAGTAATCCCTTCTTTCTGTAAAAATATAGGGCCTAGGTTTTTCCAACTGAAACCCGATCCTTCTTTCCACTTCTTCCTTGAACCAGGTGACCCCGTGACGGTCAACGGTATATTTTAACCGCGCCAGTTTGCGGTCACTCCGGTTCCCAAAGTCCCTTTGAATCGTTACGACGGCATAAATGGCTTTCATCGTCATGTCTTCCGCGGGTGTATAACCGATAACGGTGGCCAGCCGTGCGTAGGTGGCCGGGTTGCCATGGGTGGTTGACAGGCCACCACCTACTGCGATGTTAAATCCTTTTAATTCATTGTTCTCGATGATGGCGATCAGACCAAGGTCGTTGCCCAGGACATCGATGTCGTTATTAGGCGGAATGCAAATCCCGATCTTGAACTTACGCGGAAGGTACCGGTCCTGGTAAAGCGGATCGTCTTCATCTTTCTTATCTGCAATTTTTTCTTCATCCAGCCAGATCTCATAGTAGGCTCTTGTCTTCGGCATGAGCATTTCGCTGATCTTTGCCGCATAGGCATGCACGGTAGCATGGATAGGCGATTGCATCGGATGCGCAGAACAGACCACATTCCGGTTGATATCACCACAGGTAGCCACGGAATCCAGGTTGGCTTCGCTGAAAGCTTTTATCGTGGGCTTGATGTCTGATTTGATCAATCCGTGTAATTGCAGGGTTTGCCTGGTCGTGATCTTGATCACGCCGGTGGAATATTCGCCGGCAATATGATGCAGGGCAACCCATTGTTCCGGTTTCAAAATACCACCCGGTAAACGGAGCCGGATCATAAACGAATAAAGCCGCTCTAATTTTTTTTCTGCACGCTCTTCTCTGCGGTCGCGGTCATCCTGCTGGTACATGCCGTGAAATTTCAGCAGGGCCTGGTCATCTTCACTGATGGCGCCCGTGATTTCGTCCTTTAATCCATCCTGGATAGAACCCCGCAAGCCATCGCTGGCCTTTTTGATTTTTTCAATTGGAGATTGATTGTTATCGCTCATGTAGCATCACTTTCTGATTTCTTATCCTTTATTTTAATACACATCCTTCATATACCGTCCTTCCTCTTTCAGGGCGTCGAGGTATTGCTGGGCTTCCGCCTTATTCTTGTTTCCAAATCTTTCGATGATTTCCATCAAGGTATTTTCCACATCGGTGCTCATCGGGTCTTTTGCACCACATACATATATATACGCTCCGGTCTGCAGCCAGTCATAAAATAAGGCTCCATGCATCAGCATCTTATGCTGCACGTATATTTTCTCGGGCTGATCCCTTGAAAAAGCCACATGCAGCTTCGTAAGTACGCCCGTCTGCAGCCAATCCTGGAATTCTGTCTGGTACAGAAAATCCGTTCTGAAATGCTGGTCGCCGAAGAACAGCCAGTTGCGGCCCGAAGCGCCCGTTGCATCCCGTTCTGCGAGGAAGGAGCGGAATGGCGCGATGCCTGTACCCGGACCAATCAGGATGATGTCCTTGTCTGGCGCAGGCAATTTGAACTGTGTATTGCGGTGGATATAAAATTCAATGGATTGTTCGCTGGACAGTTGGCACAGCAGGTCGGAGCAAAGCCCAAATTTCATTTCGTCGTTGATAACAAAACGGTCTCTCGCCACAGTCAGGTGCACTTCTCCGCCGTGCGCTTCGGGCGATGAAGAAATCGAGTATAGCCGGGGGACGGTAGGTTCCAGGATCTCGATCACTTCTTCAAATTGCGCCGAATCCTTTACTGGATAAATTTTCAGCAAATCATACAGCCCGATCTTCGTCTCCGGAATTTCCTGCTGCACAAGGGCTGCATATTTTCTCACCACTCTTTCGGGCAGGTAAATAATATTGAGTTTCTTTGTGAGCAGGTCAAAAACAGTCAGCTCTTCATTGCGATAGGTCAGGCTTTTTTTAGCGTCGATGCCTGTCAGGGAAATGATGGCTTCCACGGTCGACCGGGGATTTTCGGGAACGATCCCAATAGAATCTCCCGGCTGATAATCGAGGTCTTCAGCTGCAATTTCGATGTGATTGGTCTGTTTCACGGAACCTCTGTCGTTGAGATCAATATTCGCCAGAACGATGCCTGTATAAGTTTTTTTTGAGACCTGTTTCCTGGACGGCCTGGCAGGCGCTGCGGTTGTGCCGCCGGCGTGGTTGCTTAATTTCTGCAATATTTCAGTATACCAGCTGCCAGCTTCTGCTTCAAAATCGGTATCACATTTTTGCAGGGAGGCGATTCGTTGCCCGCCCAATCTTTGCAATTGTTCATCCACGTCTTCCCCGGCTTTGCAAAATAATGGGTAGGCCGTATCTCCCAGGGCCAGCACGCCATATTTGAGTTTTTCCAGCTTAAACCCGTTCTGATGAATGTGGTCGTAAAATTTTTTAGCCGCCAGCGGAGGCTCGCCATCACCCTGGGTGCTGATGATCGTAAAAAAATATTCCTCTTTTGCCAGATCGCTCAGCCGGTATTGATCCAGGCTAACCAGTTTGGCTGCAATGCCATTCTTTTTCGCCTTGCTTGCAAAGTCGGTGGCCACCCTTTTCGAATTGCCGCTTTCGGTTCCATAAGCAATGGTAATTTTCCCGACAGCAGGTTTTGCCGGCGAGGCAGTTGCTTCCTGTTCCTCTGCATGTGCAGCCAGAATGCCTGCCAGGTAGCCATTTAGCCAGATCAGCTCTTCTTTGGTTGAGCCGGCGATCAATTCCTGGATGATTTTCAATTTGGTTGCTGTCAGCATGCGGTCGAATTGTGATGAATAATTTGCTTTGACAGGATCCTATGCCCTGGCCTCTCTTTTCTTATTTTTTTCTACCGGTTGGAAATAGTGTTTTTTCTGATCATTATTGGGCAACCACTGGAACTGCTCCTGCAGGGCGGCCACTCTCCCCACAATAACCAGCGTGGGTGACAGGTAACAGTTGCCGGCAAATTTTTTCGCATAATCGTGCAGGGAAGCGGTGCTGACCTGTTGCATCGGGGTGGTAGCCTGTTCAATCACCGATATGAATTTGTCGTTCCCGGTTCCAAAATGCAGCAGTCTTTCCACCAGTACGTCGAGCGTCCCCGAAGACATATAAAAAACCAGCGTATCGGCTGTCGCAGCGAGTTCCTTCCAATAGTCGTCGCTGAACAGATCTGTTTTATAATATGTAAGCAGGCGTAATGCATTGGCATAATTTCTGGCCGTCAGAGGAATACCCGCATAAGCAGCAGCCCCAAGTGCAGCGGTTACTCCGGGGATGATTTCATAAGGTATCTGGTATTGCAATAGCACCTGAAGTTCATCGAGTATGTTGGAGAAGACAGACACGTCGCCACCCTTCAGGCGGACGACCAGTTTACCTTGCAGCGCGTATTCGACCAATAACTCATTGATTACGGACTGAGGCGTGGAATCCCCTTTCCGGCTCTGTTTTCCGGCATGCAGGATGAGCGCATCTTTTTTCGCATATTGCTCCAGGATAGATTCACTTACGAGGCGGTCGGTGACGATCACGTCTGCAAGGCGGAGATACCGAACGGCCTTCAGGGTGATCAATTCCGGATCGCCCGGCCCCGCTCCTGCAAGGATCACCTTTCCTGTATGTTGATGTTGTGTCATTTTTTTATTCCTGTATCATGCAAGCGCCGACAGTTACATGACTTGTTTCATCAATTAAGATGACGCCGCCATTGACCTGCAGATCTTTGTACGAATCATAAGGTATCGGTGAAGCGGTTCTGATCTTTGCTCTCACAATATCATTGAGGCCAGCCTGCTTCGATGAATAATTTTTTTCCAGCGTCTGCACATCCAGTTTGTATTCGATGTCTTTTACCACACTTTTAACCGTCAGGCTATTGATCTGCAACAGGTACTTGTTTCCCGGAATTAATGGCTTGGAATCCATCCAGCAAAGCAACACATCGAGGTCCTGACCCAAACGTGGTTGGTTTTCCTGCTTAACGATGGTATCACCCCGGCTCACGTCGATGTTTTCTTCAAGTTGCAGCACCACACTCTGGTTGGCGTAGGCTTCCGTAACTTCCCTGCCTCCTCTTTCAATCGTCTTGATCCTGCTGCTGAGCCGGGATGGCAATAACAGCACTTCATCGCCTTTCTTATAAATTCCGCTGATGATCTTTCCGGCGTAGCCGCGATAATCATGGAGACCGGGTGTTTGCGGACGAATGACATATTGTATGGGAATCCTGGGATGCGTCAGGTTGATGTCTTTTTCAATGGCGATATTTTCCAGCAGTTCCAGCAGGGTAGGACCCTCGTACCATGAAAAGGATTGCGACCGGTCTACGATATTATCACCCTTCAATGCGCTAATCGGAAGATAGATCACCTCGTTCAGGCCGAGCGATTTGGCAACTTCCGCATAGTCAATGACGATATTATTGTACACATCCTGCGAATATTCAACCAGGTCCATTTTGTTGATGGCCAGCACGACATGCGGGATCTGCAAGAGAGATGCGATCATGGAATGACGGCGTGTTTGTTCTGCAATGCCATTTCTTGCGTCTACCAGGATGATGATCAGGTTTGCATTGGAGGCGCCGGTGACCATATTGCGCGTGTATTGCACATGCCCGGGAGCATCAGCAATGATGAATTTCCTTTTAGGGGTGGAAAAATATTTATAGGCTACGTCGATGGTGATGCCCTGTTCCCTTTCTGCGCGGAGTCCGTCTGTCAGCAGGGCCAGGTCTATTTCGCCGTCTTCCTTGTTCCTGCTCTGCTTTTCCAGCGCCTCCATCTGGTCGATCAGGATATTCTTGCTGTCATACAACAGTCGCCCGATCAACGTGCTTTTGCCGTCATCCACACTACCAGCAGTTATGAAACGAAGTAGGTCCATTGGTTATATTTCTGATTTTAAAAATACCCGTTCTTCTTACGGTCTTCCATAGCCGCTTCTGATACTTTGTCGTCGATCCTGGTCTCCCCACGTTCGCTCGTACGGGTCGCCGTGATCTCATCCACGATCTCATCAATATTGGAAGCTGTCGATTCCACCGCGGCGGTACAGGTCATATCGCCGACGGTGCGATAACGGACATGCTTCCGCTGGACCCGGTCTTCGGGATCCAGGCGGATGAATTCGGAAACGGCCACCAGTTGCCCTTCGTGCTCGATCACCTCCCGTTCGTGTGCGAAGTAAATGGATGGCAGATCGATCTGCTCGCGCCGGATGTAGTTCCAGACATCCAGTTCCGTCCAGTTGCTGATCGGAAATACCTGTACATTTTCACCTTTCTGTATTTTTCCATTGTATATATTCCACAATTCAGGTCTTTGGCGTTTTGGATCCCATTGGCCAAATTCATCCCTGACGGAAAATATCCTTTCCTTGGCCCTGGCTTTTTCTTCATCCCTCCTTGCGCCGCCGATACAGGCGTCGAATTGAAATTCTTCAATGGTATCAAGCAGGGTATAGGTTTGCAGTGCATTGCGGCTGGCAAATTTGCCTTTGGATTCTGTGAGGTTTTTTTTGCGGATCGTATCGGCTACCTGTCTTACAATTAATTTCTCTCCAATCTGTGCAGCGAGCTGATCACGGAATTCCAGGGCCTCGGAAAAATTGTGCCCGGTATCAATATGAACGAGCGGGAAAGGGAATTTTCCGGGACGAAAGGCTTTCAATGCCAGGTGAACCAGGGTAATGGAATCCTTGCCACCACTGAAAAGCAGCGCAGGTCGTTCAAACTGGCCAGCCACTTCACGCATGATGTGGATGGCTTCCGATTCTAACTGGTCTAAATAATCAAGCTGGTACTTACTCATGATCTTTTCTTTTTCTACTCTTTGCTTACACTGGTTACATGCAACCCACATTCTTTTTTGTTGTTGTCTTCCCACCACCACCTGCCTGCGCGAAAATCTTCGCCTGGCTTAATGGCCCTGGTGCAGGGTGCGCAGCCGATGCTGACAAATCCTTTATCGTGCAAAATATTATAAGGAACGTCGTACTGGTCGATATACTCTTTCACCGCCTCGGAACTCCAATGCAGAAGGGGATGGAATTTGATGATCTGATTGCTTTCATCCCATTCCAGGATATCCAGTTCTTTCCTGGCACCGGAATGTTCTGCCCTGAGTCCCGTGATCCAGACTGACTGTCCTTTTAGCGCTCTTTTGAGCGGCTCCACTTTCCTGATAAAACAGCATGCTTTCCTATTCTCTACCGATTCATAAAATGAATTGGGCCCTTTCTCGCCCACAAAAGACTCCAGCAGATCACTTTTGGGATAATAAGCCTGTATCCTGGCAGCATATTTTTCATTGGTACTTGTCCAAACAGAATACGTTTCTGCGAACAGGCGGCCCGTATCGAGGGTAAAGAGTGAGGCGGCGATATCATGCCTGAGGATCGTATCGGTGATCACCTGGTCTTCCATGCTAAAACTCGTAGAGAATGTAACCTTATTTGGGAATTGATTAACAAGGAGTTGTATGGCTCCCGTCATGGTCTTGTCCTTAAGTTGATCGAGTAATCCGGAAATATGTTCTTGTAAAATATGATCCATCTTGTTAACCTGTGTTTAAGAAAATATGTTTGAAAGGGAGGTGAGCAGACAACATATCAGCAACAACAACATGTATTGCAGCAACAGAAGAACAAAGAAGATGAACGCACGGCGAAAATCATATGTATAAGTCTACTAATGTGATGGACAAAGATAATCTGAAAACCCGAAATGGGAAATTTTTTTTTGGTTTGCTCCCCCGCCAAACCCGGTGTATGCTGGCACGAAGAGTTTTAATAATTTTGACCGTAAAATCCTGATGATGACAGTAGAAATCACGATTAGACTGGCAACAGCAGCGGATGCGGCACTGGTCGCCGACTTTAGCCGGGAGGCTTTTACCGATTCTTTTGCTGGTTACAATACGCCCGATAATATGAACAAGTTTATGAATGGCCCGTTCAGCAGGGAAAGATTGATGGCAGAAACCTCCGATCCAGATAATATTTTCCTGCTTGCAGAGCAGGAAGGAGAGACCATCGGCTACGTAAAAATGAGGAACAGTGAGCATACCAAAGAAATGCCCTCTGCAAAAGCCATCGAGATCGCCAGGATATATGTTTCGCAACGAACGATCGGGAAAGGCGTTGGAAAAATGTTGATGGAGACTGCCATTCAAAAGGCCCTGGAAAAGAAAAAAGAAATCGTTTGGCTGGGGGTTTGGGAACATAACAAGCGGGCCATCGAATTTTACAAGAAATGCGGATTTGAACAATTCGGCGACCATATTTTCATGTTGGGAGATGATGTTCAAAAGGATCTGCTGATGAAGAAGTGGATCGGCTGAACACGGGCCTGTGACCCTGACCCGTCAAACCCACGTATTTACAATACCACTTTGTGACGATCACCCATCGACATTTTTCAATATATTTACCGGGCAACAAAAACGGTGCATGAAAATCGCGATCATCAATGGGCCAAACCTGAATCTGCTGGGTACAAGGGAGCCCGAAGTCTATGGAACCAAGGGCTTTGACCATTATTTTGCGGAGCTGCAGAAAAAATATCCTGAAGTGGATTTCTCTTATTTTCAAAGCAATCTCGAAGGAGAATTGATCAATGAACTGCAACGGGTTGGCTTTTCTTCTGATGGGATCCTGTTAAATCCCGGCGGTTACACGCATACGTCAGTTGCTATCGGCGATGCCATTGCGGCCATCAAAACCCCCGTTATTGAAATTCATATCAGCAATATTCATGCAAGGGAAGAATTCCGGAAAATTTCTCATGTCTCTGCCAAATGCAAAGGAACAATCGTGGGATTGGGACTGGAAGGATACCGGTTGGGCCTGGCATACTTTCTTTAATATGCAGATTAGAGAAAGATTCTCATCATCAACGCAAATCCCGTATCTTTTTTTGGCTCGTCGGTTTTCTTGATGATATGCACGCCGTTGCGGCTCCAGACTTTAAAGACTTCTCCTTTTTTTCTTTTAAGCAGTTCGTTTTCGATGGTTGGCATCAGTACGCCTTGTGCCACCCAGCCAAGGTCGCCTTGCGTGGCACCCTCACCACCCATGGAATAGGAGCGGGCCAGGTGTTCAAAAGTTTCTGCACCGGATTTTATTTTTTCGATGATTTTATTTGCCAGCGAGTCGGCGAATTTTCTCCGGAATACGCTGGTATCGAGAAAGATCTGACTGATGCGGTAAAAGGTATTGGGCGCTTTGGCCAGCACCTGCACCAGGAATCTTCCATTTGCCTGTTCATAGGGTCCATATACTTTCTTCAGTTGTCCCTTGTACGCCAGGCTGTCCGCCAGGCTCTGGAACTGCCGGGTCCGGGTTACGACGATGGTATCGATCTTGAATCTTTTTTTCAGAACATCTTTAACATATAAAGGGGAATTGGCTGATTTCTCTATTTCTGCCTTCATCTGCGCAACCGTCATTTTCTGCGAAATGCCGGAGAAACTGCTTAAAACAACGATAATCAGGCCAATGATCGGTTTCATGTTGGTCAATTAAGCTGCAAATATAGGGTTCAGTGCGGTCAACAGGCCACGCCAGGGAAAAGGGATGGCCTTAAAGCATAAATTGGAATGATTTTCGTTTAATAGGTAGAATCAAACTTCGTGATCATGCGCATGCTATTCCTGATTTTGCTGCTGATTTCTGTTGAGGGCTATGCTCAATGGAAAGATTATAAAATTGGCGTTAAGGGCGACACACTGGATAAGATTGATAAAAAGGATATGAAGCAGGGCAAATGGATCCATCATGTTGACGAGCTGCGGGGGGAGCCGGGATATGAAGAAGAGGGGGAATATAAAGATAACCGTAAGGAAGGTCCCTGGCGATTGTACAATCTCAATGGCGATCTCATCGGCCTGGAATTCTATCGCTGGGGGAACAAGGACGGTGTCAGCCAGTATTTCAATCCCGCCGGCGAACTGGTCAGGGAAGAGGGCTGGAGGGCGATGAACCCGGATAAGCCTTACGATACGCTGGAAATCGAAGATATTGACCATCTCAATCAATACCGCACCGTGATTGTGAAAAATGACGGAGTCGCTATCAAGCATGGCACCTGGAAATTTTACAATCCCGCTACGGGAATGATCTACAAGACAGAAACCTACACACTCGGAAAATTGGAAAAACCCAAATCCAATAATGGGGATTCAACGACCACCAAGGCCCTCACGAAATCATTGGCCAAACCCAAAGAGGTGCAGGATTACGAAAAAAAGAATGCAGGGAAGAAGAAGATCAGGGTCAGGGATGGGTCGGTGGGGAATTAGCTTAAGCGAACGCTGAGGAAGTAACCACCCGACGGTCGCAGACTCTGCGAGCTGTTTAGCGACAGCTATTTTTATCCACCGCACTTCAATCAACTGATCAAATTTCGCACTCCCATGACCGATCACAGAGTCTGCGACCGACGGCGGTATTGCGTTATTGGTCGGCGGAGTTACCTTACTATTCAATTCTTCACCAGCGTCCCATAAAAAATAATTTTGCCATTTCCATTCCTTTGATTATTTTTGATATCAAAATAATATCAAAATAACTTTTTATGGAAAAGATACTTAAACCCGTTTCCGGTTTCCTGGCCCTCATTATCGCTATTGCAAGCATCGTATCCGGCGCTATTGTATTAGGTAATGCGGCGCACGCCGACCAATCCGGCTGGATGATATTTGGCGGTATGCTGCTTGAACTGCTGGGTATATTCCTGATTAAAGGACTTACCATTGTAAATCCCAATCAAACTGCCGTATGCACTTTTTTTGGTAAGTATGTCGGCACTGTGAAAGACAATGGTCTGTTGTTTGTCAACCCGTTTTACCAAAAGCAGCGCCTTTCCCTGCGGACAAACAACTTTGAGAGCGCCAAATTAAAAGTGAATGATAAGATGGGCAACCCGATTGAAATTGCCGCCATCATCGTATGGCAGGTGAGCGATACTTACAAAGCCACGTTTGACGTAACGAATTATGACCAATATGTCAAGATCCAGAGTGAGTCCGCGGTCCGTCACCTGGCCACTACTTATCCTTATGATCAGCTTGAGGACGAGCATGCAGGTATTACGCTTAGGGATGGGGGTGAGAAAGTGACTGCCATGCTGGAATCGGAACTGGCCGACAGGCTATCCGCCTCGGGCATCGTGGTAAAAGAAGCCAGGATCAGTCACCTGGCCTATGCGCCTGAAATTGCGGGCGCCATGCTGCAACGCCAGCAGGCTACAGCCATCGTAGCCGCCCGGTTCAAGATCGTGGAAGGCGCCGTAGGAATGGTTGAACTCGCGCTTGAGCAATTGAGTAAAAAACAAATTGTTCAGCTCGATGAAGAAAGAAAAGCCGCGATGGTAAGTAATCTCATGGTCGTATTGTGCGGCGAAAAAGCCGCCACACCTGTGTTGAATACAGGCACTTTATACCAGTAACAGATATCCCGTGATGGCAAACAAAAAAAGTTTCGTACTAAGGATTGATGAGGACGTGTATAAGGCACTCGAAAAATGGGCCTCCGACGATTTTCGCAGCGTCAATGGGCAAATCGAGTGGCTGATCAGCCTGCAACTGAAAAATGCAGGAAGACTGAAAGCCGACAGGGATGATGGGAATGCCAAACTAGGAAAGACGAAGAAATGATTTTAGTTGAATAGTTGAATAGTTGATAAGTTAGATGATCACAAAATTCTTTTAACTAATCAACTATTCAACCAATCAACTATAATTCAAAATGGCTTCTTTTCTTTTTCCTTCTCTGCAGCCTTCTGCATCGGGTTGTTCGCATTCGGAACCATGCGCTGCTGCGCCTGCCTAGCCTTGAATACCTGGAACTTCGTCTGCTGTGGCATGGTTGGCCATGAATTGTTGCTCTCGTCAATATCTGCCGTTTCACGCATGGGGTCAAGTTTGATGTTGGAAACTTCCTTCTCCTTCAGAAAAACCTTCGTGACTTTTGTTTCATTCATTCTCCAGATCTGCGCAGGGATCCTGTCTATTTCCTTGGTTCCATCCGTATAGGTCCATTCAATGATGATGGGCATGGGCAGTCCTCCTTTATTGCTCAACTGAAGTTCATACAGATTTTTAGACCGCAATTTTTCTTTGGCTGCATCGTCCAGGGGTTCGGAAAATTGCTGAATATGGTTGGCATATTTTGCGGTATCATATGGCTCAATACCCCGGTCGTATTTCCAGTAGAAGTCGCGCAGGGCGGTATCTGCATCCGTAAGAAAACTGATCTTTTTGTCGCTGCGGTTTTTTATTTTGGAAACGTCTTCAAAAGCGTTCACCTGTGGTTTTGCAATGGGTTGCATTCTTATCGAATCGACTTTTTTGGGCGGGTTTTCAAGATCTGCCTTGACCCATTTCACACTGTCGAGTGAAATATCCACAGGATCTGTTCCATAGAACCATCCTCTCCAGAACCAATCAAGGTTTTCAGCGCTTGCATCATTCATGGTGCGAAAGAAATCGGCTGGCGTTGGATGTTTGAATGCCCAACGGCGGGCGTATTCCTTGAAAGCATAATCGAATTGATCCCGTCCCATAATCGTTTCCCGGAGAATATTCAGCCCCGTGGCGGGTTTGGAATAGGCATTGGGACCCAACTGCACGATATTCTCCCCGTTGGTCATGATGGGTTCCAACTGGTCTTTGGGCATTTTCATGTAATCGATGATCGAATATGCCGGTCCTCGGCGGGTCGGGAATTTGTTATCATACAATTCCTCCGTAAGGTACTCGCAAAAAGTGTTCAGCCCTTCATCCATCCAGGTCCATTGCCTTTCATCGCTGTTGACGATCATCGGGAAAAAATTATGACCGACTTCATGGATCACTACGCCCAGCATCCCGTACTTGGTGGCTTCGCTATAGGTCCCGTCTTTTTCGGTTCTGCCATAGTTGAAACAGATCATCGGGTATTCCATGCCGCTCGCTGCTTCTACGCTTTGTGCTACCGGGTACGGATAAGGAATAGTGAAATGAGAATAGGTTTTTATCGTGTGGGCAACAACTTTCGTTGAAAACTTACGGTATAGCGTATAGGCTTCTTTGCCATAGTAGCTCATACACATCACTTTTTTCCCTTCTACCCAGGCCGGCATGCCGTCCCAGACAAATTTCCTGCTTGAACCCCAGGCAAAATCACGTACATTATCCGCTTTAAATATCCAGGTCTTTTTCTGAGCGCTTTTATTTTTTTCTGCATGTACTGCCTCGTCGAGCGTTACAATTTCAAGGGGTTCTTTACTGCTTTGCGCTTTTTGCCAGCGCGAAAATTGCGCACGCGACAAAACCTGCTGGTAATTCTGGCATTCTCCGGTTGCGCCGACCACATGATCTGCAGGAACGGTCATTTGTACTTTAAAATTTCCAAACGTGAGCGCAAATTCTGCGTGCCCGGTAAACTGGTGGTTTTGCCATCCCTGGAAATCACTGTACACACAAAGCCGTGGATACCATTGTGAAATGGTAAACAGGTAATTTCCATCTTCAGGAAAATATTCGTAGCCGCCGCGCCCGCCTTCCTGCATGCGGTTGCTGATGTGGTAATTCCAGTCAACATTAAAAACAAATTTTTCTCCGGGTTTCAGTTGCGCCGGCAATTCTATCCGCATCATTGTTTTGTTAATGGAATATTTAAGGGGTTTACCGAGTGCATCGGTCAGCTTTTCAATATTGATGCCAAAATCATTGTCCTGGTTCTGTCTTTCCATGGCGTTGACCGATAGGTCGCTTTGGGTTTTTTGGACTTTGCTGGCCGATTGATAATTGGCGTTGTTCTTTGAACTGTGCTCATTTTCATCCAGCTGCAGCCAGAGATAGCTGAGCTTATCTGGCGAGTTGTTGTAATAGGTTACGGTTTCAGTGCCGGTTAAACGAAGTTTCGCCTCATCGAGCTCGCATTTGATGTTATAGTCGCATCGTTGCTGCCAGTATTGCGGACCAGGAGCGCCGCTGGCTGTCCTGTATTCGTTCGGCGTGGGCAGGATGGATCCCAATTGTTCAAACCTGTTACCATGGTTGGAACCCGGATTGTTTTGAATGTCCTGGGCATAAACCGAAAATGCAGGAATGCAAAACAGTAAAATGGATAGTCTTTTCATGTGATGTTATTTCTTTTATTTTGGAAAGCGTTCAATGGCCATATTCAATGAGAACAACAGGATAAATACCGACAAGACCCTGACCCACCAGGTCCTGGCAAAATGCATTCGTTGTACAAAAATATAAGAAACCAGCAGTACAACGGCGACCACGGCTATCTGTGCGGCTTCAATACCAAGATTGAATGCCAGTAAATGGGCAACCAACCCTTTTTTTCCTTCCAGGCTTAAAAAAGTATTTGCGTAGGCGAGCCCATGAATTAACCCAAAAAATAACGCAAAAAAATAAATCAAAGGCATGCCGGACGGATGCTCAACCTGTCTGCCTTTCAACAGCAGGTTGTTGACAGCCGTTGCAATGATGGTCAGCGGGATAAGGAATTCGATCCATTTTGTCGAGACCTGTACAAGGCCCAACGCGCTCAATGCCAGTGTCACAGAATGCCCGATCGTAAATGCAGTAACCAGAACGATCACTTTTTTCCAATCAGGAAGCAGGTAACGAAGACACAAGGCGGTCACGAATAAAAGGTGATCCAGCGCCTCCCACGTGAGAATATGTTCAATACCCAGCCTGAAGTAAAGGTTAAAATCTTCCATGCCAATCAGAGTTGGTAAAATTATTCAGACTTTTGCTTCATTAAAAATTAAATGTTAAATGGTTATTTCGATGTGTAAATGGTTAATGACAGGTTTTTTACTGCTGTCACACGGTGAATGGAATGCCCACCGGCAGTCAGGCCACCCTTTTTATGTCAGCGTAACGGAAATTAACTACAATGAAAAAGAAAAGACCCTGGAGATCAGTTGTAAAATCTTTACCAATGATTTCGAATCCGCTTTGGAAAGGTATTCGGGAACTAAAATAGATTTGTCTGACCCCAAAGGCAAAAGCCATTCCGACCAGGTGGTCACAGCATATATCGTGAAACATTTGCAAATTACCCTGGACAACCATCCAGCCGAGTTTCAATTCGTGGGCAGTGAAAATGAGGCGGAGGGGACCTGGAATTATTTCCAGGTAGTCAAATTGGAACCCTTTAAAAAAATCGGCATCACGAATAGCCTGCTTTATGAATCATTTGGCAGCGAAATCAATTTAATCCATATAACGGTCAACGGCGTTCGTAAATCCACCAAGCTGAGCAACCCGGAAACCAATGCATCTTTCGAATTCTGAAAATAATCATCCGGCCACTAATTCTTCATGGCGTCTTTCATGGATTTCGTAATGGAAACAAGAACCTTATCAATCCGCTGGGCGTCCATGTCGACGATCTCAAACCGAAAGCCCTTCCATTCCAGGGTTTCTCCGGTTTTAGGAATATGTTCGAGCTGGTGGAGAATAAAACCGGCAAGGGTATCAAATTCATGTTCGCCCTCATTCAACCAGTCGGCCTTGTGAAAATGGGTGAGGAAATCATAAAACGGGATCTGGCCATCGATCAGAAATGAACCGTCTTCTCTTTTCTTGATCTCGTAATCTGTAATATGGGGTTGGGGAATATCTCCGATGATGGCCTCCAGGATATCGTTCAGCGTGATCATGCCCAGCAGGCTGCCGTATTCATCTACTATGCAGCAACTATGGTTTTTTGTCTGCTTAAATTTTTCCAGTACCTGGTAGGCCGTGTTGTTTTCCGGCACATATAAGGCAGGGCTCATGAGTTCGGAGAATGGCGTAACGTCATCTGCTATATAGAGGTCTTTGATAGAAACCATTCCCTTAATATCATCAATCTCCTTATCACAAACAGGATATACTGAATGCGGTTCCCGGATGATCTTTTGCCTGACCATTTTTACATTTTCATTGAGATCAAACCAAACGATATCACTCCGGTGCGTCATCAAAGAGGTAATATTGCGATCGCCGAGATGAAATACACGTTCAATGATTTCCTGTTCTGCTTCTTCGATGGTGCCCTGTTCTGTGCCTTCACTGATGATGGCCTTGATTTCGTCCTCCGTCACATTACTTTCCTTCGATGGCTTGATTGGGAAAATGACAAAAAACAAATTCGTCGTTCCATTGAGTAAAGACACCAGGGGATACCCTATGCGGGACAATAATTTCATCGGTCCGGCTACCACCCTTGAAATTTGTTCTGCCTTGAGCAGGCCTACCCGTTTGGGGATCAGTTCTCCGAAAATGATGGTCAGGAGGGTTACCCCTAAAACGATCAATGACGTGGAAATGGTGCTGGCATAAGGTTTTAACAGATGGATTTTTTCGATGTAGGGCTTCAGGTCGGAGCTGAATTTTTCTCCTGAATACAAACCGGTTAATATGGCAACCAGGGTAATGCCAATTTGGGCAGTAGATAAAAACAATTCCGGGTTCTCAGCCAGCTCCAAAGCAGCCCTGGCCTTATGATCACCTTTGTCTGCCATGTCTTCCAGCCTTGTCTTTCGTGCCGAAACCAATGCGATCTCGGCCATCACGAACAAGCCATTAATAAAAATCAAACAAAGTAAAATAATGATCTCTAACATCTATATTGATTGCTTTAAAGTCATTGGCCCAAATTGCGTTCTAAAAAAAACAGACATGCCATACCCGATGCCACATCCCAAAATGGCGCCACCGGCAATATCAAAAGGAAAATGAACACCTACATATACCTGCGCATAACAAATCACGATGGCCCAGGCAAAGACAAGCCACCACCAGCGACTGGTTTGCTTTAAAGTTAAATAAATAAACAGGGCCGCGGCAAAGTGGTTGCACGCATGGGACGAAGTAAAACTGGAAGAATTATAAGGACAGTAATTAACGAGTATCCGCACCCGGTCTTCTATGGCGGGATCGCAGCAGGGTCTATACCGGAAGATCAGGTGTTTAACCACGCTACTGCTGATCAGGTCACTGATCACACCCGTCATGACCAGCGTAAGAGCCCAAAGCCATCCTTTTTTTCCAAAGTTCATGGTAATGAAAACGAGTAAGAACAGGTAAAACGGAAGCCAGATCTCGGCCTGACGAAGAAAGGGCAGCACGGCGTCAAAAAAGGGATTTGTCCATTCCTGGTTGATTTTAGAAAAAAGCCAACGATCAAAGCGAAGCAGCCGCTGAAAAAAGCCTACGTGATCACCACTGTTAAGCAGAATCATGTTTGTAATAATTGCCATAATTTTAAATCCTGGTAGAGGTGGCCCTGATATTGGGGCTAAAGATACCTAAATTGAAAGAAAGACCGCGGTTATGAAGTTGATCATTCACGGTGAACTAAAATGCTCCTTCAAGGACAAAAATCTGCCATTCACTCAAATTGTACGCATTTGCTGCATACGAAAGCTGTATCATTAAGCTTATCAAAAAGCGCTCTATGCACGGATCATTTAAAAATCTACTGCTTTTATTCCTGATTGCCCTGCTGCTATTTCGTTTAAACGCCCAACCTGTCAAAGCCCTTCCGGATCTTTCCATGCCACCATCAAGCATTGAACTTTTCGGCGAAGGCATCGTTTCGACTAACCTGTATGAAAGGGATATGGCCATTTCCCCGGATGGAATGGAAATATTCTTCACGCTTCAATCCAACCAGGGAAAATTCAGCAGCGTCGTATATATATGCAAAAAGATGGTAAAGGCAGATGGACCAGGCCGGCCATCGCATCCTTCTCCGGCATGTTCAGCGATATGGAACCGGCGTTTACTGCTGACGGTAAGTACTTGTTTTTTGCGTCTAACCGGCCATTGAGCGGGGACTCACTAAAAGATTTTGATATCTGGCGGGTGGAGAAAATCAACGGCCAATGGGTTCATCCGGTAAATCCAGGTCCTCCTGTCAATACTCCTGAAAACGAATTTTATCCTTCACCGGCCAGCAACGGGAATTTGTATTTTACTGCAAATTACCCCGGTGGAAAAGGCAAGGAGGACATCTATGAGGCGAAATGGGAAAACGGACGATATGCGCCGCCTGTTTCCCTGGATTCGGGAGTCAATTCTGCTTTCTATGAATTCAATGCATTCGTTTCGCCAGATGAGCAGTTTATTATTTTCACTTCATACGGAAGAAAAGACGATAAAGGAAGAGGGGATTTGTACATCAGCCGCAAAGGAGCTAACGGTAACTGGCAACCGGCTAAGAATATGGCCCTGGTGAATTCCGATAGGCTTGACTATTGTCCGTTTGTAAGCTTTGATCAAAAAATACTATTCTTCACCAGTGAACGCAGCGGATTGCAGGAGAAATTCAGTCCCCGCCCCGCTACATACGAGTCGCTCTCCACGCTGTATAATGGCGTCATGAACGGACAGGCCAATATTTATTGGATCCGGCTGGATAAAGTACTGGAAAATTTGCGTTAAAGAATATCACGGATAAGCGACCGGCTCCAGTTCAAGGATCTGGTGCAAATGATGCAGCAGGTGTTTAATATAGTCTTCAGCAAGCCATTCAATGCTGTGTGCCTGCAGCCCGCCGGTCCTGCATAATCTTTTTGCCTGCTCCGCGCTGGTGGCTTCCAGCACCTGGCAAATATGGAGATTGACCAGCTTCCAAATTTGAATGAGATGGCGGGTGGGATAATCCTGGTAATGACTGATCGCCACCCAGTCTTCCTGGCGGTATACAATATTCGGACTGTCTTCATATTGGGCTACGATGAAACGGCGCAGGTTATTTTGAGCGGAATCGACGAGATGACCCAGGATCTCTTTTCTGCTCCATTTATGTGGAAGCGGTTTAAAGGAAAATTCGCCTTCAAGAATACGTTCCAGTTGCGGTGCATATCCGCCCACGATCTCCCTGATTTGCCTGCTGGTGTTGTCCACGCCATTAAGTTAACGATTTGCGCTGTACTGGCATATACAAATCAAGGCAAAAGGGAATTTGCGTATCCGGCTTCGCCAACACGATTTGATAATATCCCTGACAACCAATATTTTTGCGGCTCGATAAATCATTAAGCATGAGACAAATTGCGTTAAGGGAGGCCTTGCGGGAAGCAATGAATGAAGAAATGCGTCGCGATGACCGGGTATTCCTCATGGGAGAAGAGGTGGCTGAATACAATGGAGCCTATAAAGTGAGTCAGGGTATGTTGGCTGAATTTGGCCCCAAGCGCGTGATTGACACACCGATCAGTGAACTCGGTTTTACTGCAGTAGCTGTAGGCGCCGCCCAAAACGGATTGCGTCCTATTGTCGAATACATGACCTGGAATTTTGCCGCCCTTGCATTGGACCAAATATTAAATACGGCGTCTAAAATGCTTGCAATGAGCGGTGGCCAGGTGGGTTGTCCAATTGTTTTTCGTGGTCCGAATGGTTCAGCAGGGCAATTGGGTGCCCAGCATTCTACGGCATTCGAGAGCCTTTATGCGAATATACCTGGTCTGAAGGTAGTGTCGCCCAGCAACGGTTATGATTCCAAGGGTTTGCTAAAGCAGGCCATCCGTTATGAAAATGATCCGGTGATCTTCATGGAAAGTGAGGTAATGTATGGCGATAAGAGTGAGGTCCCCGAAGAAGAATATTATATTGAATTGGGGAAGGCTGACATCAAGAAACCAGGAAAAGATGTCACCATTGTTTCTTACAATAAGATGATGAAGGTGGCTTTGGGCGCTGCAGCAGAACTGGAAAAAGAAAACATCAGCGCCGAAGTGATTGACTTGCGAACCATCCGCCCGCTTGATTGGAAGACCATTCTTGAAAGTGTGAAAAAAACAAACCGCCTTGTCATTGTTGAAGAACAGTGGCCATTCGCGTCAGTATCATCAGAAATAACCTATCAAATCCAAAAAGAGGGATTTGATTATCTGGATGCGCCAATCCGGAGGATCACTTCTGCAGACGCTCCTTTGCATTATGCGCCGAACCTGGTCGCCCTGGCATTGCCTGATATTTCCCGAACGGTAAAATTGGTAAAGGAAGTGATGTACCTGAATAAATAGGTGTATCTTAATCGTTCCAAAATAACGATTATGAAAAAATGGTTGCTCATCACTGTTATAGGCTTTTTTGCCGCATCTGTTGATGCTCAATTCTATAGTCCCACTGCAGCAAATTTACAATCGCGTAAATGGTTCGACAGCGCCCGGTTTGGCTTGTTCATCCATTGGGGTGCGTTCAGTGTGTTGGGCAATGGCGAATGGGTCATGAACAACCGGAATATTCGCGTGCCGGAATATACAAGGCTGCTTCAGATTTTTAATCCGGTTGCTTTTGATGCACAAAAATGGGTGAGTGCGGCAAAAAACGCCGGAATGCAATACATCACGCTCATCACGCGTCACCACGATGGTTTCAGCGATTGGGATACTAAACAATCTGACTGGAAGATCACCAGGACGACCTGGGGCAAGGATGCTGTGAAATTGCTGGCTGATGAGTGCCACCGGCAGGGAATCAAATTATTTGTCTATTATTCCCTGCTCGATTGGTATCGTTCGGATTACCAGTATGAAACTGGCCGCACAGGGCAAGGTACAGGACGTACAAAAAAAAGTGATTGGTCCAGCTACATCAATTTCATGAAAGCCCAGCTTACCGAGTTGCTCACGAATTATGGCGAGATCGGCGGTGTTTGGTTTGACGGATTCTGGGACCAGGCGGCCAGCGATTCGGAGAAAGATAAACCCTCCAGGGTTGACTGGCATATTCAGGAGATCTACGAGCTTATTCACCGCATCCAGCCGCAATGCCTGATCGGTAACAATCATCATCAAACGCCATTGCCGGGAGAAGATTTCCAGATGTTTGAAAAAGATCTTCCCGGCGGTAATTCAACCGGTTTTGGCGGTGCAGGTGTTTCTTCGCTGCCTCTCGAGACCTGCGAAACCATCAATGACTCCTGGGGATTCAACATCACCGACAGGGAATATAAATCGACCAAAGACCTTATTCAGCTACTGGTCAAGGATGCCGGCTTCGGCGCCAACCTGTTGCTGAACATCGGCCCGATGCCTAACGGAGAAGTACAGCCGGAATTTACTGAACGGTTGAGCGCAATGGGGGAATGGCTGAAGACCTATGGAGCGACCATCTACGGAACGCGCGGCGGTTTTCAGAGACCGGCGGAATGGGGTGCAATAACGGAGAAAGGCAATAAAGTGTATTTGCACCTGTTTAGAAGCCCGGGTGACCGGTTTTTCCTGAAAGTTCCGTACAAGGTTAAATCCGCAAAATTATACAACGGCGGGAGTGCGCTCCCTTTCCAGGCATTGGCAGATAACTATGTGATGATCGATCTGAAACAGGTGAACGCCGATCCTATTGACACTGTACTGGAGCTGGAAGTGTCAAAATAAAAAATCCCCTTGCTCTTTAAATGGAATCAGAGGTAAGCAAAGGGATTGTGCACCAGGATATTTCACCATTGGCGCGAGATACAATATGTTTTTCGGTCCTAGTGGATCGCCTGCAATGCCGAATTCATGATCAGCAGCGACGCGTAGGCAAAACCCATCAAGAAACATCCGATAATGGTCAACTTAACAAAAATCTTACGGGGATTAGTGGGCAATTCAAGGTTACGCTTCATAGGTATTGATGTTTAGTTTTTTCAAAAATAATTGGATGAACACAAGATAGTCAACAAGGCGCGCTAATGCAAGGGGCTTTTACGAAGGATATGTACTATTTTTTAAAGCATTGATATACAGACGATTGTAGGATCAGAAAGTATAAATATTTTCTTAGTTTTCGAATCCGGCGTTCGGCGTCATATGCTTATTTTTGAACCGCAGGCTCGTGATGCTGCCTGACAATTTTCCATATTAAAAGTTTGTAAACACACATGTCGAACATTCTGATCATTGACGATGAAAAAGCAATCCGGAAAACCCTGAGTGAAATTCTCTCCTATGAAGGATACAAAATTGATGAGGCAGGCGATGGCGAAGAGGGTTTGAAAAAATTCAGGGAAAAAGAATATGATGTCATCCTTTGCGATATTAAAATGCCCAAGATTGACGGGATCGAATTTCTTGAAAGGGCAAAGGAGTCCAATGCGGACGTCCCAATTATCATGATCTCCGGGCATGGCACCATTGAAACCGCTGTGGAAGCAGTTAAAAAAGGGGCCTACGATTATATTTCCAAACCGCCAGACCTCAACCGGTTGCTGATTACCATCCGCAATGCAATGGATAAAACGTCGCTTGTTGCCGAAGCCAAGGTCCTAAAACGGAGAGTGAGCAAGGTGCAGGAAATGGTGGGCAGTTCTGCACCGATCCAAAAAATTAAGGACACCATTGAAAAAGTAGCGCCTACGGAGGCTCGTATTCTTATCACCGGTGAAAATGGAGTAGGAAAGGAGTTGGTGGCGCGCTGGGTACACGAAAAAAGCAATCGCGCTACCGGCCCGCTGGTTGAAGTGAATTGTGCGGCCATTCCCGGTGAACTGATCGAAAGTGAATTGTTTGGTCATGAAAAGGGGTCTTTTACTTCGGCATTAAAACAGCGGATTGGCAAATTCGAACAGGCCAATAGTGGAACATTGTTCCTCGATGAAATCGGTGACATGAGTCTGAGCGCGCAGGCTAAAGTATTACGGGCTTTGCAGGAAGGAAAGATTACCCGGGTGGGTGGAGACAAAGACATCAATGTGGACGTGCGTGTGATTGCCGCGACCAATAAGGACCTCCTCAGGGAAGTGGAGGAAAAAACTTTTCGACTGGATCTGTATCATCGCCTTAGCGTGATCATCATTCATGTGCCTTCGCTGAATGAACGCAATGATGATATTCCTGTGCTGGTCGATAAATTCATTGCAGATATTTGTACAGACTATGGCATTGCCAAAAAAAGCATTGATGAAGAGGCCATCCTGGCCCTGCAGCAGCATCAGTGGGGTGGCAATATCCGCGAATTGCGCAATGTTGTCGAAAGGCTGATCATACTTTCCGGTAAGGCCATTACCAGTGTCGATGTGGAGACGTATGTGCTGCCCAAAAAGGGCTAGTGGGTGGTGGCGAGTGGCGAGGGGAAAATAGAGAAAAGAGAGAAAAGAGAATAGAAAAAGGTTGCGAGACGGCATTTCTTCCTATTTTCTATTCTCTACTGTCTATTTTCCCCTCGCCACTCGCCATTTACCACTAGCCGTTTTAAGAAAACTTTCTCTTACAATATTTTGGCAGGCAGATTATTATGGTAATTTTGCCACATTAAAAAATTTTGGAATGACTTCACATCAAATATTCATTCTTGTTCTCATTCAATTACTGATTCTCTTGTTGCCTGCGGTTGGACTTTCAAAGATGTTTGAAAAAGCTTCGGTACCCGGCTGGAAGGCTTTTATTCCTTTTTACAATACATGGGTCATGCTGGATCTGGCGCAGCGTCCCAAACACTGGGTATTTTGGCAGTTTATTCCGGTGGTCGGATGGTTTATTTCCATGGGCATTTTTGTTGAATTCGTAAAAACATTTGGCAAGTTCAAAGTGTATGAGCATGCACTGGCATCTTTGCTTCCGGTCTTCTATTTTCCTTACATAGGGTTTAATAAGAAGGAAAAATTCATGGGGCCAGAGATCGTAAAAAAGCATAAGAAATCTGCAGCCCGCGAATGGATTGATGCAGCTGTGTTTGCTATCGTGGCCGCGACACTGATCCGGACTTTTGTTTTTGAAGCATATACCATTCCTACGGGATCCATGGAAAAGACTTTGCTGGTCAGTGACTTTCTTTTTGTGAGCAAATTCAGCTATGGACCGCGCATTCCGAATACGCCGTTGGCGATGCCTTTTGTTCACCATACGCTTCCCCTGGTCAACGTCAAATCATACGTGGAATGGATCAGGATCCCTTACACCCGCTGGTTTCCCAGTCCCGTACATCGGAATGATGTCGTCGTGTTTAATTTCCCTGACGGGGACACGGTGATCAACAAGGAAGAATACCAGTCTGAATATCCATATTATGATAAAGTGAGGGACCTTGGCGGAAAGGATTATAACGCAGGCAGACAAATGATATTAAATGACCCCGATGAGTACCCGCTGATCATCCGGCCGGTTGACAAGCAGGAAAACTATATCAAACGTTGCACTGCCATTGCTGGTGATACGCTCGAGATCAGGGATCAGGTGGTGTTCATCAATGGAAAACCGACTCCATTTCCTCCCTATTCCGAGACCATGTATACGGTTACGACCAGTGGTCAGCAGCTCGACGAAACCGTGATGAAAGAAGAATATGATGTAGATGTGACAAGCCCGCAGGAATTACAACAGGGAGCGGCACCCAACCAATTCCGTATGCTGTTGACGCAGATTGCCAAAGAGAAAATGCTTAAGAACGGATTGGCCAAATCCATTGTCCCTGAAATAGACAACCAGCGCGGCCAAACTTTTCCCTATGACAATATTCATCCCTGGACTTTTGATAATTACGGGCCGATCTGGATCCCGAAAAAGGGCAGCACCATCACGCTGACGGCCGATAATTACAATACCTATGAAAGAGCCATCAGGGTTTATGAAGGCAATAAGCTGGAGTGGAAAAATGGCAGGATATTTATCAATGACAAAGAATCCAATCAGTATACGTTTACCATGAATTATTATTGGATGATGGGAGACAACCGCCATGGATCACAGGATTCAAGGAAGTGGGGATTCGTTTCAGAAGATCATGTGGTAGGAGAGGCCTGGCTGATCTGGATGAGCTGGGATAAGGGTGTCCGTTGGAGCAGGTTGTTTAAGAGAATCAGATAGCGAGTAGGGAGTGGCTAGTAGTTAATAAAGACTAGCCACTCGTCGCTCGCCACTAGCCCAAACAAATTCCCAATGGAATCTCAACTCTACTCTTTTTCTTACGAAGTATATCATTCTCTGGAAGATCTTGCCCAGGACGATGCGATCTTATTGCTGGAAGCCAGGAAGGTCAGCAAAGCTGCCTACGCTCCGTACTCACATTTTCGTGTAGGTGCAGTTGCGCGTTTAGCTGGAGGAGAAATAGTAACGGGCACCAATCAGGAAAACGCATCCTTCCCTGCTGGAATTTGTGCGGAAAGGGTATTGCTGTCTGCGGCCTCATCCCGCTATCCCGACAGGGCTGTTGAAGCCATCGCCATCAGCTATCAACAGGATGAGGGCAGGAGCAATCATCCCATTTCTCCCTGTGGCATTTGCCGCCAGTCGTTACAGGAATATGAACAAAGGTTTAAACACCCGATCAGGCTGATTTTAGGTGGGTTGGAAGGCAAGGTCTATATTGTACCCGCAGCGGGTTCCCTGCTGCCTCTCGCATTTACAAAAGATGAAATGGGATAAGAATCAAAACTGCTTTTTAGATTAAAATGAGCAAAGAAAGTTAAAGATCCGAAATACTAGACGGTCAGATCAAGGTCTGTCATGGCATAACCCACGCAGGTGAGTACCAGCCCTTCCTGCAGGTCTTTGTCGGTAAGCACTTCATTGATCGACAGGATCACCTGGCCCGACAGACACCTGGCGACGCAGGTCGAGCAACGTCCTCCCCGGCAGCTATAAGGCAGTTGGATATGGTTGTTCAAAGCGCCCTGCAAAATGTTCGTCGGGTAGCTGATCTCAAATTGATGCGTTTGTCCTTTGTATTGTAACCTGATTTGCTTCGGACTGTTATCCGTGATCATCGGCGGCGCGGGCATGTAGTCGACCCGGAAATTTTCTCTCCTGACCTGGTCATCGGAAAAACCCATGAGCCTTAAGGTAAAATGAGCCATTCGCATAAAGGATGGCGGTCCGCAAATATAAAACAGGGTTTCCCTTTTTTCCGAAACCTTCGTGCGGATCAATTCTTCCAGAAAAAAATTGGTCAGTCTTTGTGAAATATTTTCATTGTCCAGCGGCCTGCTGAGCAGGTTGATCCATTGAAATGTTTGGGGATGTTTTTTCTGAATTTCCAGCAATTGATCCTTAAAAATAATACTCGACTCATCGCGATTCTGGTCAACCAGGATCAGCTGTGTGCGGGGTTCCTCCATGAGCATTTTTTTGATAAGACAGAAAACGGGCGTAATGCCGCTTCCGGCTGCGATGAAAAATACCTGGCGCTCCCGTGAAGGATCTGCATCAATCGTGAATCTGCCCGAAGGAGGAAGAGAATACAGGCTGTCTCCGGGTTTCAGCTGATCATGCAGAAGCCGGGAGATATGGCCATTGGGTATTCTTTGAACGGTGACAGCAATTTCCGGATCAATTCCCGGCGCAGAAGAAAAGGAATAAGAACGCCTGACTTCTCGGTCATGAAACGAAAAAATAAAAGTAAGGAACTGTCCCGCCTGGTATGAGAACGGCCCTGCACTGACTTTTTTCAAAAAAATAGAAGCAGCCTGCCTGGTTTCATGAATGATTTTGATAACTTTCCAATGCAGCAAATCCATGCAGTAAGTTAATAACAATTTCTATTTTACCTATACCGGGCAAAAATTCACCGATCACATATTAATTTCTTTCACCCGTCCAGCCCTACACAAAGGTGATTGCCATTCATAAAATTAGCAACCGCTTTCAAATCGAAGGCAAGAGAATATTATTATATTTGAAGTTTATTCAAAATTCACAACAAATGCTGTATAGGCGGGGACAACAATTCACCATTTTCGGTGCCCTATTCATTTTCCTGATCATTTTTACTGCCTGTAAGGGAAAGAAAGTAGATGCTTCGTCCAAGCCCAGGACCAATGCCGCCCCGATAGTAGATGTGATCGTCGTTAAATCCCAAGTCATCGCCAACCATATTGAAGTCAACGGGACGGTCATTGCCGGTGAATACGTAGAACTGCATCCGGAAGCAAGTGGAAGACTTATTTACCTGAACGTTCCGGAAGGGAAAAAAATTGGCGCAGGCACCATTATCGCCCGGGTCAACGATGCGGATCTCAGAGCCCAGATCAGCAAGACAAAAGTGCAGTTGGACCTTGCGCAGAAAACAGAGGACCGCTATAAACAATTATTGGCCGTCAATGGTATCAATCAAAGTGACTATGATGCATCACTGAATATAGTAAACGGATACAAGGCGGATATTGAATACACGCAGGCACTCCTGGATAAAACAGTGGTTAAAGCCCCTTTTAATGGCATCGTGGGTTTGCGGCAGGTTAGTCTGGGCGCTTATGTTTCTCCGACGACGTTGATTGCGACCATTCAGCAGTTGGATAAGATCAAGATCGATTTCACCCTGCCGGAAGAATATACCGGCATAGTAAAAGTTGGCGGCACAGTTGATGTAGAAACCGATGCGGCAAATCCGTTAAAAAGCAAAGCATTGATTTTGGCGATCGAGCCTCAGGTCAATCAAACAACGCGCAACATCCGGGTGCGGGGGCTATTGCAAAATGGCAAAGCCAATCCCGGAGCCTTTGTAAAAGTATATGTCGATGCGGGGTCGGACCTGAATGCGTTAATGGTCCCTACCAATTGCATTATTCCGGATGACAAGAACAAACAACTCGTCCTGGTAAGGAATGGCAAAGCCGATTTTGTCAATGTGGAGACCGGGTTACGTCAGACAAATAACGTGGAAGTCACTAAGGGCATTAAGGCGGGTGATACTGTTGTGGTGATAGGCGTTTTGTTTGTAAGACCAAAAAATCCTGTAAAAATACGAAAGGTGCTTAGTCTGGAAGAGCTGGCAAAGCAGCAATAAAAAAAGTCCTGATGCCCATACAAGAATTTTTCTCATTTCTATCTCGTTTAAAGCGAGGTCATATCTTCACACCTGCATGAATATTTCTGAATTATCCCTGAAGCGGCCCGTTTTAGCGACGGTGATGAACCTGATGATCATTCTGTTTGGTATTGTGGGCTTCACCTTTCTCGCTGTCAGGGATTATCCAGCCATCGATCCGCCGATCATTACGATCAGTACCTCTTATACCGGTGCCAATCCGGATATCATCGAAAGCCAGATCACGGAACCGCTGGAGAAACAGGTCAATGGCATTCCTGGTATCAGAACGATTACCTCATCCAGTTCACTGGGCAGCAGCCAGACGTGCGGGACAAAGTCGGGCAGGCCACCCGGAGTCTGCCGCTGGATATCGATGCCCCGCCCGTTGTGTCTAAGGCAGATGCCAACAGTGATTTTATCATGATCCTCGCCATACAGAGTCGCACCAAAAGCCTGCTCGACCTGAGTGATTATTCAGAAAACGTTTTGCAGCAACAGTTGCAAACGATCAACGAGGTTAGTTCTGTCAATATCTTCGGACAAAAGCGTTATTCCATGCGCATCTGGATCGATCCTGACAGGATGAATGCTTATGGAGTCACTTTTTCTGATATCCGCAATACGCTCAATAGTGAAAA